>FWPV01000820.1_pt1 | contig 93094 bp, 84 predicted proteins | sample 2228371 | NCBI WGS metagenome assembly FWPV01 (sample SAMEA103939776, study PRJEB20133) | metagenome
TGCTGGTCAGCCATACATTGGGATTATCCACAGACCAATTGTAGGTAAATCCGGGCAGGCTGATGGTAGAATAATAGGGATTGGCGGTACATGGGTCTATCCCGGGTGGATGGTAAGTGACTTGAGGTGGTCCTATCCAAAAGGTCTTATCCACCTGGATATCCCCACAATCGGTGGAAATGGTAAAGACAATTCTGGGAGCTCTAATGCCTGTGTAATTGCCAGAAAGCTCCATAAAGGCCGATGTTCCCGTACCGGAACCATTGACAAACTGGGAGGCAGGGACCACGGACCAAGTAGCGGAACTTCCGGCAGGAAGATTTTGAAGGGTATAAGTACCGGGAGAGCAGAGGAGGTCGGGACCGGCAATGCTGGGAAGATTAATCGTATTAGTCGTCATCGCCCCTGTATTGTTCGGATCAAGCCAATCCCTTAGACGCGTCTGTGCTGTTCCACCTCCATTCCATGATTGATCAAATCGGCCATATTCACCTACTAATTGATTACAATAAGGATTTTCCTGGATATAATTTTGATTACCATGTAGTTGTCCTACGATTCTTCTATTCTGATCGAACAATGGGGACCCTGAAGATCCATGCTGAACAATTCCATCATCAAATTCTACTCTCCAATGAGTATCGGGCTGAAACCAACCAACTGAGGTTGCAAGATTATTTTCAATTGAAATTTTCATGACATCACCGTTCGGATGATGTATACCAGCAGAAGAGGTAGCGGGAGTATCTTCCCTTGACCATCCCGCATAGGTAATTCCCGTATTAGCTGTTGGTCTATTATTAAGCTCAAAAAGTGCAAAATCCGTTGTTCGCCATGCAGAACGAAAAGTCGAACCCACGAAAGAAAAGAAAGAATTTCCATCCCCTCCATCACAAACGGGACTTTTATACTGGAACCTAAAAACCCAATTCTGGGAAGCGATTATTTCGTTACCAGAAAGTATTCCATCCTGAAAATCTAACCCTGCACCTACATCAACACAATGAAAAGCAGTCAAAAAATTCGGAGTAAAGTCTTGACATTCATTGCTAACGAGAACTCCTGAGCAATGTCTTGTATTATTTGCTAATAGTACCATTGCTACTGAATTTGATTCTTCTTGCCATGGGTTGCCGACTGGGCAGTTTATGTCATTATGACATGGAGCAGAAGCATCGAAGCCAGGCGTTACCCCTGGGAAATTAGTATTAAAAAGGTTAACATATCCATGGATAACTTTCGTTACATTTAAAGACGAAGTTCCCTCAGCATGATACGGCTCAAATAATTCCAAGACTATAGATTGTCCTTTAATAATATCTGTGGCAAATGATTTATATTCGTTGTTTACTTCAGAAGTGATTGGCCCCATTACCATACTCTTTTCCTTGTTATAAATAATGAGTTCTGCACTTAATGCTAAATAAAAATCATCAAAAATTAAATTTATAGATAGGGCATTTTCAGAAATAATTTCTAGTTTCCACAACTTTCCCCCTTCCACATCCTCCCATTTACCTGAATTCGATAATGTATAATTCACATCAATGTCCTTCCCAAATCTAGGAGGGATTCCCAACCCTTCTTCTTGTTTGTCTTCCTTTTTTAATACACCAACGTCGATACTTGGCATTTTAACGATGGGCGGAGTGGATGCGCTTCTTACCACAACAGGCAATTCATCGCCATAAACTATTCTAACAGGTATTTGAGAGAATAATCTAAAGCTGAATACTAAAGCAAATAAGAATGTTAGACAAATTCTTTTAGTAAATTGAGGATTTGTCATGGCATTATTCAATTTCAAAAATGATTTCAAATCCATTGCTAATTGAGACAGTTTTCTCCTTATAAACAAAGTTAAATGGCCCTTCAATAAACGTTTTATATTTCCCTTTGGGAAGAACAGAATTAGAGTTCACCTTGCAAAATGGAGGACAACAAAAATCCTCAAATGGAGTCCATGGAATTTCAAAATGACGCTCCTCACCTGAAGGGACAATAAAGTTCATACCTCCAAACTCGCAAAACAAGTTTTCGTAAGGTTTACCCACAGAAACTATCCCTTCTGAAGTATCAATCCGATAAACCCTGAAAAAATCATCTGTTATGAAATCAGGGACATACTCAATGTCCTCGAAGGAGTTGTTGCGAATGATAAAAAGGAAACGAAAATTTTGGCCTTCCTGAAAGGCTGTTGAAGAGGTGCCATTTTCATCAAGCAACTGAAAATCGAGTTCTAAAGGCAAATCGTATTCTTCTATTCCACAACTTGTGATCAAAAGAAAAGTAGAAAGCAATATGGGAATGTACATGTATTTCATAGGTTATAATTTTTGAAATGAATATCTAATTCAACAGATAAGGTGCTGAATTTTTTATCTAGTTCTGATGCAAAAAACTTATCTGCAGTATCATAGATCTCTATGAAGGGAAGTGAAGGCGGAATTCTCAGAAATCCGGCTTAGTGCTACCGTTTCTCCCGCTTCAAGAGGAGCTTCGCTTTCCTGGCAGGATGAAAGGGTCAACCCAAAGATTACAAGCAATAATGTGAATACGTTCTTCATAGAATCAAAAATTAGTTTACTATCCTAAGGACGGTAGATGTGACCAAAACGCTTCAACAAATTACAAAAAATGATAAAAAAATCAAGCCAGTTAGCTGAATTACAACTGAATAAGAAAACATCCAGCGAAAAAGAGAGGCCCAATGGAAAATAAAGGTCTGTGCGGACACAGACCTTGGTGGAGAAAAAACGATTGCTTTTACTCCGAAATATCCTTATCGCTGGCTCTAACGCTCAATTCGGATTTGCCTTCTGAGAATACCTTCCTTATGAATTAGATGTATGTAGTAAAACCCATTTTTAAGGAATCTCACATCAAGTGTGGTCTTTGCTGAGGACACTGGCTGGGAAAGGAGTTCTTCGCCCGATGTGGTATACAATTTCAGTTCGTATTGGGAGAATCCACGGTCAATTGAAGAAACATTGGCCGTATCCAATTCTACGGAAATCATTTCTGCGGCTGGATTGGGATAGACTTTTAGCACCAACTCATTGCCACAAGCAGGATCAGAAAAACACTGACAATAATACCCCGCGGTATAGGAGCTGATTGTACGGCTGGTCGTGCAGTTCCCATCGGATATTTCCAGGGTGATGTTAAAATACTCAGGATTATAAGATAGTACTGAAGTGATGGATTGGCCATTGCTGGTCAGCCATACATTGGGATTATCCACAGACCAATTGTAGGTAAATCCGGGCAGGCTGATGGTAGAATAATAGGGATTGGCGGTACAGGGATCTATTCCAGGAGGATGGTAAGTAAGCTGAGGTGGCCCTATCCAAAAGGTCTTATCCACCTGAATATCCCCACAATCGGTGGAAATGGTAAAGACAATTCTGGGAGCTCTAATGCCTGTGTAATTTCCTGACAGCTGCATAAATGCCGATGTTCCCGTGCCAGAACCATTGACAAATTGGGAGGCAGGGATTACTGCCCAAGTCGCAGTACTTCCGGCAGGAAGATTTTGAAGGGTATAAGTCCCTGGGGAGCAGAGAAGGTCGGGACCGGAAATGCTGGGAAGATTAATCGTATTGGTCGTCATCGCCCCTGTATTGTTGGGGTCAAGCCAATTACTCAACCTTGTTGCATTTGTTCCGCCCCCTGTCCACGAAATATCAAAACGACCGTAAAACCCATTTCTGACATCACATCTATCTATTGGATTTCCGAACATATCAAAAACTGTTCCCCCGTGAAGTTGACCAATAACTCTCCTGTTTTGATCGAGCAATGGAGACCCTGATGATCCCCCTTCAACTGTTCCTAGGTCAAAATCAACTTCCCAATGTGTATTTACAGGAGTTTGCAAAAAGTTACCCGGGAAAATCTGAGGGGCATTATTGTCGATACTGATTTTCATCAGATCCCCTCGGGGATGATGTATGCCCGCAGTATTTGGGATACCCACTGAGTTTCTTGACCATCCCAAAAAGGAAACATTTGCATGATCAGGTCTGTTATTCATCAAGAGTAATCCAAAATCAGTGTCTGCATTGTTTGCTGCTAATTGAGAACCGTTATAAAATATATTTACTTGTGAATCACCACCTCCTCCTTGACCATCGCATTGTGGAGAAGGGCTTCTATATTGAAACCTAAAAACAAAATCACCAGGATTGCCCACCAAACAATGGTTGGCAGTCAACAAAAAGGGCGTAAAATCATTGCAGGTATTATTAATCAAAGCTCCGGAGCAGAAGCTTTGTCCATTATTAATCAAAATTCTGGAAACCGAATTGGATTCAAGTCCAAAAGGTTGACCTACCGGGCAGTCGACATCAATATTACAGTTCGCCGACTGGCCAAAACCTACTGAAAAAGTATCAATGAATCCATGAATGACTTTGGAAATAACCAGTTCCGAATTCGAACTCATTTCCGGTTCATACAATTCGACAGTAATTGATGAGCCTTTTATCAGATCTGTGATTAATACTTCATTAATTTTGGTGTTGTTATTGTCAAAAGGGCCTACCAGCATATTTCGCTGATCATTATAAATGTACATCCTGGCTCCTTCACCTAAGTTCAACTTGCTGAATACAAGATTGAGAGAATAAGAGTTATCGGAAGTAATCCTTAATTTCCAAACCTTTCCACCTGGGCTTTCATACCATTTCCCATCATCTAAAGACAGATCCATATCGAAAGCTTTTCCGAATTGGAATGGTATGTTTGGATCTAACTTAAGACTTTTCTCTCTGAGAGTTGTAAAATCAAAATTTGGTAACCTTATATCAGGATAGTCAGTTTTTGAAGGGAATACACCTTCTTCGGTCAACAATTTACGGGTTTCATTATATTCAACTCTTACTTGAGAAAAGGCCCCAAAAAACCCTACGAAAAATATCACAAAAAAAAGTGCCGATTTTTTCATATTTTTATAAATTAATTTTTTTAGTTAACCCTATGCAGGGGGTGGATAGAATTCCTACAGTTACTAATCAATCCTCTGTGTATCGATCGCTTATCTTGAGTATTTCATCAGTTAATTATTTTGTTTTCAGTGGTCAATTAGTCTGTCCCGAACTTTTAGTGAGAATCTCATTTATAAATGATAATCCTGCCTCTGATTCTCTTTGGGTCATGCTTAATGTTATATTAGACTAATTACTCCTCACTTCAAAATCAATCCTAAACTTTCGGTAAAAAGCCTCATACTGGGCGAAGGTGATCCCCTGTTCGAATTCTACAAAGTATTTTCCAGGTGAAAGGCTTTCTCTATCATAATAATAAATTGACCAATTATCAAACATGTAAGTGTTTTCTCTATTCCCTGTCCAAGACATTAGAATACGCATTTCTCCACTGGCAGGGATAATTCTCCCCAGTCTGAAGTCTCTTTCAATTTGTGAGGTTTGCGGAGTGCCGATTTTAACTACTTCACCACCCGGCCTCTCCGGACTTGGATTCTCAACTTTATAAACAGTAAACATATTGTGGTAACTAAACACACTATCAAAATACCAAGTGACGGTTTCGTCTTTCAGATTAATGATTTTGTAATCAAAAAGAATATCTTCTCCCTCCTCAAATATCGTAGTTGCTTTACCATCGGAATTTGTGAGTTGGAACTCTACTTCTACAGGGGGGCTGGGAACTTCACTTTCCTGACAGGATGAAAGCATCACCCCGATGATCAATAGCAATAATGTGAATACGTTTTTCATGTGATTATAATTTGATTTTTAGAGGCCACATGGAATCTTCGCATGACAGATAATCATTACACTGTGCGTCGCTTTGGGTTATGCTCGATTTCATACAATCAAAAATTAGTTTACTAACCTATGGACGGCAAAAGTGACCAGAACGCTTCAACAAATTACAAAAAAAGATAAAAAACCCAAACACAGCTAATTGAACTACAATTGAATACGAAAAAACCCAAGTAGAAGTGAGTCCAACTGGAAAAACAAAGGTCTGTGCGGACACAGACCTTGGTGGAGAAATTTGCCCTCCAGAACACCTTCAAGTGAATAACAATTACAACAACGGGATTCAAATTATCGAATTTCCTTGAGTGGGACACTCACGGAGGCGATAAGGAAAACTACTATTTTATAAGATTTTCAGCTAAAAACTAAGCCTCTCCCGGTGTTCCAAATGAAATTGGAAAGGATGGAGCTCCTCCACCTTGATTGATTTTACCGAAGGCAGCCTCGTATTTTTCAATATTATCTTTCAGTGCGGCAAGCAATCGCTTCGCATGATCCGGAGTCACAATGATTCTGGATTTTACTTTTGCCTTAGGCACTCCCGGCATTAATCGGATAAAATCGATCACAAATTCCGAATTGGAATGTGCGATCATTGCCAGATTGGAATAGACTCCTTCGGCCACCTCTTCGGATAGCTCCACATTGATCTGCTGTTCGGGATTGTTTTTTTCGTTCATGGTAGGTTAGGATTAAAAAAAGGCCTGCACTCATCATACAGGCCTTTTTAATTAAAATATAAACTACTTACAGAATTGCTTCACTGGATCTTTTGGTTCCGGTGGTTCTTTCCATGTTTTCAGATAGCTTTTCGTATTCCTCTTTGGAGCCAACGATGATGTTTTGCAATCTTCTCTGACCAGTACCTGCTGGGATCAAGTGACCTACGATCACGTTTTCCTTCAAGCCCAATAGCTCATCACGCTTACCTCTGATCGCTGCTTCGGAAAGCACCTTGGTAGTTTCCTGGAAGGAAGCTGCCGAGATAAATGATTCGGTACCCAAAGATGCCGCAGTAATACCTTGCAAAGTTGGAGCAGACACTGCTGTCTCGGCATCGCGTACTTGTACAAGCTTGAGATCCTTACGCTTCAAGCTGGAGTTTTCATCTCTCAGTCTTCTGGCAGAGATAATCATACCTGGCTTCAATGTAGAAGAATCACCGGCATCCATGACCACTTTTTTATCCAAGATATTGTCGTTTTCCTCACGGAAAGCCCACTTATCTACTACCTGACCTTGAAGGAAGTTAGTATCACCGGCATCAAGGATTTCAACTTTTTGCATCATCTGAGATACGATCACCTCGATGTGTTTATCGTTGATTTTCACACCTTGAAGACGATAAACTTCCTGAATTTCATTCACCAAGTATTCCTGAACAGCAGTTGGTCCTTTGATAGACAAGATATCGCTTGGGGTGATCGCGCCATCAGAAAGTGGCTCACCTGCCCGGATAAAGTCATTTTCCTGAACCAAGATGTGCTTAGAAAGAGAAACCATATATTTCTTGATCACACCATCTTTGGATTCAATGATGATCTCACGGTTACCTCTCTTGACACCTCCATAAGATACCACACCATCAATTTCAGAAACCACAGCAGGGTTTGATGGATTACGAGCTTCGAATAGTTCGGTAACTCGTGGAAGACCACCGGTAATGTCACGAGTCTTTCCTACAGATCTTGGGATTTTAACCAAGATTTGTCCTGACTTCACTTTTTCACCTGCTTCTACAGCAAGGTGAGCTCCAACAGGAATATTATATCCCTTGCTATCTTCACCGTAGTTGACGACAATAGCCGGGTTTTTGGTTCTGTCTTTAGTTTCGATGATTACTTTTTCACGGAAACCTGTCTGATCATCAGCTACTTCCTTGTAAGTGACCCCTTCGACAATAGCATCAAATTCTACAGTACCATCAAATTCGGAAAGAATGACCGCGTTGTACGGATCCCAAGTACATAGGGAATCACCTTTGGAGATTTTTTGACCGTTTTTGACGTTCAAGATCGCACCATAAGGAACGTGGTTTGACACCAAGGTCTTACCCGTTTTTGCTTCGTTGATCTTGATTTCACCTGATCTACCCATTACGATGGTGATTGGCTCTCCATCTTTATTGGTAGTTTCAATGTATCTCAATTCTTCCTCAAATTCCACTACCCCATCAAACTTAGCCGGGATAGATGCATCTACTGCCATGTTGGAAGCGGTACCACCTACGTGGAATGTTCTCAAGGTAAGCTGTGTACCTGGTTCACCAATTGACTGTGCAGCGATTACACCTACGGCTTCACCTGCTTGGACCATCTTGCCAGTCGCCAAGTTTCTGCCGTAGCATTTAGAACATACACCTCTTCTGGTCTCACAAGTCAGTACAGATCTGATTTCTACCTCTTCGATAGTGGACTCGTCAACACGTTTGGCTATTTCGTCGGTAATTTCAACTCCAGCCGGAACGATCAATTCGTCCGTAGCTAGGTCATAAACATCATGCACGGAGACTCGACCCAAAATTCGCTCAGAAAGTGGCTCGACGATTTCGTCATTGTCTTTTAGCGGCTGCACCACCAATCCTCTTAGTGTACCACAATCTTCTTCGGTGATGATCATGTCCTGTGCCACGTCAACCAGACGACGAGTCAAGTAACCCGCATCGGCAGTTTTCAAAGCCGTATCAGCAAGACCTTTACGCGCACCGTGGGTAGAGATGAAGTACTCCAATACATCCAGACCTTCTTTGAAGTTGGAAAGGATTGGGTTTTCGATGATTTCACCGACAGATCCCTGAAGGTTTTTCTGTGGTTTTGCCATCAAACCTCGCATACCACCCAGCTGACGAATCTGCTCTCTAGAACCACGAGCTCCAGAGTGCATCATCATATAGATGGCATTGAACCCTTGCTTATCCTCCTCCATTTGCTTCATCAGATTGTTAGTCAAATGAGAGTTGGTACGAGTCCAGATATCAATTACTTGGTTGTAACGCTCGTTATCCGTGATCAGACCCATGAGGTAGTTATTCCACACCTGATCAACTTCCTCTTTAGCTTTAGCAATCATTGGCTCTTTTTCGTCCGGAATGATTACATCGTTCAATCCCATGGAAAGACCGCCTTGGTATGCCATCTGGAAACCTAGGTGCTTAATATCATCCAAGAATTGAGCCGTACGGGAGATTCCACAAACTTTCACAACCTCCGCGATGATCTGCTGAAGTTTTTTCTTTGTCAAAAGCTCATTTACATATCCTACTTCTTCAGGAACGAACTGATTGAAAATCAATCGACCTGCTACAGTATCGATGATTTGTTCTTTAATCTCACCTTCGGAAGTTCTTACTTTGACTTTACACTTGATGTTGGCATGCTTAGAAATTTTACCCTCATTCAGTGCAATGATCACTTCTTCAGTGCTGTAGAAAGTCATTCCTTCTCCTGCAACTGGTTCTTCTGGAGTTGATTTCTTGCCTTTGGTCACATAGTAGAGACCCAAAACCATGTCCTGAGAAGGCACGGTGATTGGGGCTCCATTGGCTGGGTTCAAGATATTATGTGCAGAAAGCATCAAGGTAGAAGCTTCCAAAATCGCCTCATGGCCCAATGGAACGTGCACCGCCATCTGATCACCGTCAAAGTCAGCGTTAAATGCTGTACATACCAATGGGTGAAGCTGGATTGCTTTTCCTTCAATCAATTTAGGCTGGAATGCCTGGATACCCAATCTGTGAAGCGTTGGGGCACGGTTGAGAAGGACAGGGTGCCCTTTCAATACGTTTTCCAAAATATCCCAAACCACAGGATCTTTGCGATCCACAATTTTCTTGGCAGATTTTACGGTCTTTACAATCCCTCTTTCGATCAGTTTTCTGATGATAAATGGTTTGAAAAGTTCGGCTGCCATATTTTTAGGAAGACCACACTCGTGAAGCTTCAATTCAGGACCAACGACGATTACAGATCGGCCGGAGTAATCCACACGCTTACCGAGCAAGTTTTGACGGAAACGACCCTGTTTACCTTTCAACATGTCTGAAAGGGACTTCAAGGCACGGTTACCGTCAGATCTTACCGCATTTACCTTTCGAGAGTTATCAAAAAGTGAATCAACAGCTTCCTGCAACATTCGCTTTTCGTTTCTCAAAATCACCTCAGGAGCTTTGATGTCGATCAATCTCTTGAGACGGTTATTTCTGATGATTACTCTTCTGTAAAGATCATTCAAGTCGGAAGTCGCAAAACGACCACCATCCAAAGGAACCAATGGACGCAATTCCGGTGGGATAACAGGAACCATGCGGACTACCATCCACTCAGGACGGTTTTCGATACGAGTTCTTGCATCACGGAAGGCTTCTACTACTTTCAGACGCTTTAAAGCTTCTGCCTTACGTTGCTGAGAAGTATCAGTTGCTGCTTGGTGACGTAAAGAATAAGAAAGATCATCCAAATCCAATCTTGCCAACAACATTTCCAACGCTTCAGCCCCCATCTTGGCAATGAATTTATTTGGATCATCATCATCAAGCATGTGGTTTTCCTTTGGAAGCTTATCCATGATGTCCAAGTACTCATCTTCAGTCAAGAAGTCAAGGTATTGAACCCCTTCTTCTGCCTTGATGCCGGCCTGAACTACCACATAGCGCTCATAATACACGATCTGATCCAACTTCTTGGTAGGAAGACCCAGAAGATAACCGATTTTGTTAGGAAGAGACTTAAAGTACCAGATATGTGCTACCGGTACCACCAATTCAATGTGGCCCATACGCTCACGACGTACTTTTTTCTCAGTTACTTCCACACCGCAACGGTCGCAGATGATGCCTTTATATCTGATTCGCTTGTACTTACCACAATGACATTCCCAATCTTTGACCGGACCGAAGATTCGCTCACAGAACAAACCGCCCATTTCAGGCTTGTAGGTTCTATAGTTGATGGTCTCTGGCTGGGTTACTTCACCATTTGAGCTATCCAGAATGGATTCTGGAGAGGCCAAGCTGATCGTAACTCGGGAGAAATCGTTGTTGAGTTTTTTATTTTTTCTAAACGACATAATTTTTTGAGATATGTTCAGGGCGGTTGCCCGCCCTATGAGCCAAATTAATCGAGGGTAATTTCAAGAGCCAAGCCTCTCAATTCATGAACCAATACATTGAATGATTCAGGGATGTTTGGCTTAGGAAGGTTTTCACCTTTCACGATAGCTTCATAAGCTTTCGCTCTACCGATTACGTCATCAGACTTTACAGTCAAGATCTCTTGTAGGACATGAGATGCACCAAACGCCTCCAATGCCCATACTTCCATCTCTCCGAAACGCTGACCACCAAACTGGGCCTTACCACCAAGTGGCTGCTGTGTGATAAGAGAGTACGGTCCAATCGAACGCGCGTGCATCTTATCATCTACCAAGTGACCCAATTTCAACATGTAAGCAATACCTACTGTTACTGGCTGATCAAACTTATGTCCGGTCAAACCATCGTATAAGTAGGTACGTCCGTAAGCTGGCAAACCTGCTGCATCCAATTCGGTAGAAACCTCTTCCAAAGAAGCTCCATCAAAAATCGGTGTAGCATATTTCTTACCGAGCTTTTGTCCTGCCCATGCAAGAACAGTTTCGAAAATCTGTCCGATGTTCATTCGGGAAGGTACACCAAGCGGATTCAATACAATATCCATTGGAGTTCCATCCTCTAGGAACGGCATATCTTCGTCTCTTACGATTCGAGCTACGATACCTTTGTTACCGTGACGACCTGCCATTTTATCACCTACTTTCAGCTTACGCTTTTTGGCGATATAAACTTTTGCTAGCTGTACGATTCCTGCAGGAAGTTCGTCTCCGACCTCTAACGTAAAGCGGTCTCTCTTAAATCTTCCAGAGATTTCATTTCTAGAGTTAGTGTAGTTTTTCACCAACTGAACAATCAGTGAATTGGTATGAGCGTCATCGGTCCAATCATCCAGAATGATGTCTGAAATCAAGTTGGCTTCCTCAGGCACATTGTAGTTAGACTCGTCTCTATATGGGTTTTTAGCAGGGAAGAGGTTGTTTTCAATGTTTTTCAAATTGAATTTCACACCCTTGCTGATAATCTCATCGCCAAACTTATGCTTGACGCCCAAAGAGGTTTTACCTTCTAGTAAAGTGACTAGTTTATTGATCATTCGAGCTCTTATACCCAAGAGATCCTTGGAGTATTTGGCTTTTAATTTCTCAACCTCAGCCTTCGCTTTTGATCTATTGTCTTTATCTTTTTTAGGTCTGGAAAACAACTTGGTCTCGATAACCACACCATTAAGGGAAGGGGAAGCTTTCAAAGAAGCATCTTTAACGTCACCGGCTTTATCACCGAAGATCGCACGAAGGAGCTTCTCTTCTGGGGTAGGGTCAGTTTCACCTTTTGGAGTGATCTTACCAATAATAATATCTCCTTCCTTCACCTCAGCACCTACACGGATAATACCGTTCTCGTCAAGGTGCTTAACTGCCTCTTCGGAAACGTTTGGAATTTCTGAAGTCAATTCCTCTTCACCACGCTTGGTGTCCCGGACCTCGAGTTGGAACTCTTCAACGTGGATGGAGGTAAAGATATCCTCACGGACAACTCTTTCTGAAATTACAATCGCATCCTCAAAGTTATACCCTTGCCATGGCATGTAGGCCACTTTCAGGTTTTTACCTAAAGCAAGTTCACCGTTGTTGGTGGAATACCCCTCTACCAAAACCTGCCCTTTTTCAACTCGCTCTCCTTTCAATACTAAAGGCGTCAAGTTGATGGTGGTGTCTTGGTTGGTTCTTCTAAACTTAATCAGGTCGTATGTTTTATACTCATCCGTAAAGTTGACTAAGAGCTCTTCGGAGGTAAGGTCATACTTAATTCTGATTTTCTTGGCATCGACATAATCTACTACACCATTGGCTTCGGCGATGATCAAAGATCTGGAATCTATGGCTGCCTTTCCTTCCAAGCCGGTACCTACGATTGGAGCCTCTGGCTTCAACAAAGGAACAGCTTGACGCTGCATGTTAGACCCCATCAATGCTCGGTTTGCATCATCATGCTCCAAGAAAGGAATCAAAGATGCTGCAACAGAGACGATTTGGTTTGGTGCCACGTCCATGTAAGAAATTTCACTTGGATCCAATACCGGGAAGTCACCTTCAAATCTGGCTTTTACTTTTTCGTTTACAAATTTTCCAGATTCGTCCAACGGTGCATTTGCTTGTGCAATGTTATTATTGTCTTCTTCTTCTGCAGTTAAGAACACAATATCACTTGGATCCATGCCCACCTTTCCAGAATCAACTTTTCTATAAGGAGTTTCAAGGAATCCCATTGAGTTAACTTTGGCGTGAACGCATAGGGATGAAATCAAACCGATATTTGGTCCTTCTGGAGTTTCGATCGTACAAAGACGACCATAGTGTGTATAGTGAACGTCTCGTACTTCGAAACCTGCTCTTTCTCTGGAAAGACCTCCTGGACCCAAGGCAGAAAGTCTTCTCTTGTGGGTCAGTTCGGCCAGAGGGTTAGTCTGATCCATAAACTGAGAAAGCTGGTTGGTACCAAAGAAAGAGTTGATCACTGAAGAAAGTGTACGGGCATTGATCAAATCGACAGGCTTGAAGTCTTCATTGTCACGCACATTCATTCGTTCGCGGATTGTTCTGGCCATTCTGGCCAAACCAACTCCAAACTGACTATAAAGCTGCTCACCAACAGTACGAACCCGTCTGTTTGATAAGTGGTCAATATCATCGACCACAGCTTTAGAATTAATCAAACCGATCAGATACTTCACGATAGAGATGATATCTTCTTTCGTCAAGACAATTTTCTCAGGTTCGATATCCAGTCCAAGCTTCTTATTAATCCTGTATCTACCAACTTCACCCAAGTCATATCGCTTATCAGAAAAGAACAAGCTTTGAATCACCTCGCGAGCAGTTGCCTCATCAGGAGCTTCTGTATTTCTAAGCTGACGGTAAATTACCTCAACAGCTTCTTTTTCGGAGTTAGAGTTATCTTTTTGAAGCGTATTATAGATGATGGAATAATCAGCAACATTAACATCTTCTCTATGCAGGATGATTGATTTTGATCCTGAATCCAAGATCATTTCTATATCCTCATCAGTAAGGACAGTGTCTCGTTCCAAAAGAACTTCGTTTCTATCGATAGAAACTACCTCACCAGTATCCTCATCCACGAAGTCTTCAACCCAAGTGCGGAGAACTCTAGCAGCAAGTTTTCTTCCGGCAGCTTTTTTTAAGGAATTCTTAGTGGCAGGAACTTCTTCAGAAAGACCAAATAGATCTAAGATGTCTTTATCAGATCCATATCCAATCGCCCGGAGAAGAGTCGTGACAGGAAACTTCTTTTTACGATCGATATAGGCATACATGACATTATTTATGTCTGTGGCAAATTCGATCCAAGAACCTTTAAAAGGAATAATTCTTGCAGAATAAAGCTTAGTTCCATTAGTGTGCTTGCTTTGTGCAAAAAATACACCTGGAGATCTGTGAAGCTGAGATACAATCACCCGCTCGGCACCATTGATCACAAACGAGCCCTTTTCGGTCATGTAAGGAAGATTCCCCAAGAATACCTCCTGCTCGATGGTTTCGAAATCTTCATTGTCAGGATCATGACAAAGTAATCTCAACTTTGCCTTTAAAGGCACAGAGTAGGTCAATCCACGATCAATACATTCACCTACACTATATTTAGGAGGATCTACTGTATAGTCAATAAATTCCAAAGTGAAATTTTCTCTGGAATCGCTGATCGGAAAGTTTTCGGCGAAAACTTTAAACAACCCATCTGCCCGACGCTTCTCAGCAGGAGTATCCAACTGAAAGAAATCCTTGAAGGATTGAAGCTGAATATCTAGAAAATCGGGATAGTCTTTGACCACCTTTATGGAGGAGAAACTTTTCCTTACGGTTTGATTCTTGATAGCCAAGGTAGTGTATAGTTTATAGTGAAATTAAATATCGAAATACGACAATTATCGCTTAGAATAATGCAAATTTTATCCTGTGCATAAACAGGAAAAGACCTGACTGATTAGTCAGGTCTTAGGCCAAATCCGAACCTAATGGATCGAATTTAACAAATTACTTGATCTCTACTTCAGCACCAGCCTCTTCAAGAGACTTCTTCAAAGCTTCAGCTTCGTCTTTAGCAATACCTTCTTTCAAAGCTTTTGGAGCTCCGTCAACAAGATCCTTTGCCTCTTTCAATCCAAGACCAGTCAATTCTTTTACAAGCTTAACTACAGCAAGCTTCTGAGCACCAGCAGCTTTAAGGATTACGTCAAAAGAAGTTTTTTCCTCTTCAGCACCAGCTTCACCAGCTCCAGCACCACCAGCAGCTACCATTACAGCGCCAGCTGCAGCAGGCTCGATACCGTACTGATCTTTAAGGATGTCTGTCAATTCTTTTACTTCTTTTACAGTCAAGTTTACCAACTGTTCTGCAAGTTGTGTAAGATCTGCCATTGTATTAATTATTTAATTTGTTTTTGAATGATTAGATAAGATTATTTATTCTCGCGATCAGCAAGAGTCTTAAGAACACCAGTGATGTTATTTTGACCTGACTGCAATGCAGATACGAGGTTTTTAGCAGGAGACTGAAGCAATCCGATAAGGTCACCCAACAACTCTTGCTTAGATTTGAGATTAGACAGCATCTCTAGGTTGTTTTCACCCAGAATTACATCTGAGTCGATACCAGCACCTTTAAATACAGGTCTAGTCTCCTTTTTTCCCATTTTCTTTCTAAAGTCTAAAAGAACTTTAGCGGGAAGATTACTAGTCTCTTTAGAGAATATAATTCCAGAGAACCCTTTCAATGTACCATTAATCAGCTTCGAATAGTCCGCATCAAGGTTTTCTAATGCTTTTGCGATTAGGGTGTTTTTGTACACCTTGTACTCAACTCCTTTTTCAAAGCAAGTCCTTCTGAACGCGTTTACTTCGGCTACAGAAAATCCAGCTGCATCGGTAATGTAGAAGAAAGGATTTTCCTTTAGCTTCTCTGTCAGACTGTCGATTATTACTTTTTTCTCGTCTCTAGTCATGATTAAATACCTTGAATGCTTCCCTTGTCAACAGAGATACCTGGAGACATGGTGCTGGATATATGAATACTTTTGAAATATGTTCCTTTAGAAGAGGAAGGCTTCAGCTTAGATATTGTCATTATCAATTCCTTAACGTTATCCTGGATCTGCTGTGGAGAAAAAGAAACTTTTCCAACACCCGCATGGATGATTCCAAACTTATCAACTTTGAAATCAATTTTACCAGCCTTCACTTCTTTAACAGCTTTACCTACTTCTAGGGTAACTGTTCCTGACTTAGGGTTTGGCATAAGGCCTCTTGGACCCAATACTCTACCAAGTCTACCTACTTTCGCCATTACGTTAGGCATAGTGATGATGACATCTACGTCAGTCCATCCGCCTTCGATTTTGGCAATATAGTCGTCCAATCCAACGTAATCTGCACCTGCTTCGGTCGCCTCTGCTACTTTGTCAGGAGTACAAAGCACCAATACTTTGATGTCTTTGCCTGTTCCATGTGGAAGGGCCACCACACCTCTAACCATTTGATCAGCTTTACGAGGGTCGACACCCAGACGGATGTCAACATCTACTGAAGCATCAAATTTTGTAGTCGTGATTTCCTTCACCAAAGAAGAAGCTGCCTCCAGGGAGTACATTTGGCTTGGGTCGTACTTAGAAAGAGCTTCTTTTTGCTTTTTTGTTAACTTAGCCATTGTTTTTTTATTATACTTCCCAAGGGGCTTTACCAGATACTGTGATACCCATGCTTCGTGCTGTTCCTGCTACCATTCGCATAGCAGATTCAATCTTGAAAGCATTAAGGTCAGGCATTTTCGTCTCAGCAATCACTCTCACCTGATCCCAGGTAACAGATCCTACTTTCTTTCTGTTAGGTTCCGCAGAACCGCTTTTTACTTTCGCAGCCTCCAAAAGCATATTTGCAGCAGGAGGGGTTTTTACTACGAAATCAAAAGACTTGTCAGAATAAACTGTAATCAGTACAGGCAACACTGTCCCCATTTTATCTTGGGTACGTGCATTGAACTGCTTACAGAACTCCATAATGTTCAAACCCTTGGAACCAAGAGCTGGACCTACTGGAGGCGACGGATTAGCCTGGCCACCTTTCACTTGCAGTTTTACATAACCAGTGATTTCCTTAGCCATTGCTTAGTCTTGTTTTTCTACTTGTATAAAGTTTAACTCTACGGGAGTATTTCGGCCGAAAATCTTAACCATAACATTAAGTTTTTTCTTCTCCTCAAATATCTCCTCAATTGTACCGGTAAATCCACTGAAGGGACCGTCCATTACCTTCACGGTCTCTCCCACTATAAATGGAGTATCTTGCTTCTCGGCAAACTCATCAATCTCCTCAACCTTTCCTAAGATACGATTGACTTCTGATTGACGTAATGGTTCAGGGGTTTTGGAAGCTCCCCCCTGGTTTGATCCTAAGAAACCGATTACACCCGGAATGCTTGTTATTACGTGATTGGCTTCACCATTGGAAAGATCTGCATTGACAAGCACATAGCCTGGAAAGAAATTTCTCTCACGGACTCTCTTTTTGCCATTACGCATCTCATATACTTTCTCAGAGGGAATCAACACTTCAGGAATAAACTCTCCTAATTTTTGTCTGGTGATCTCATTCTCCAGATAGGACTTTGTTTTCTTTTCCTGACCCGCGACTACCCTGAGTACGTACCACTTATGTTCAGCCATCCTGTAAAATTCGATTAGAATAATTCATAAAACCATGTCATTACATTCTCGAACCCAAGATCAACCACTCCTATAAAGAGTGCAAAAATCAAAGATGCGACTAGTACAAGTACTGCACTGTTTTGCAAAAACGAGAACTTGGGCCAAGTGACCTTGTTCTTCATTTCGTCATAGGACTCGAGGACAAAGTTTTTAAGATTCATGGTCTTATTTCTTACTGCACGGGCAGAGAGATTCGAACTCCCATCAACGGTTTTGGAGACCGCTATTCTGCCATTGAACTATGCCCGTGTGAATGTACGCTCCAAAACGGAACGCAAAATTAGGAATAATGTCTTTAGAAACAAATGCGATCCCAAATTTTTATTCGGGATCGCATTAGATATATTTAAATCAAAAGATTAGTCAAGAATTTCAGTAACCTGACCGGCACCTACTGTACGACCGCCTTCGCGAATCGCAAATCTCAAACCTTTCTCAAGAGCCACAGCTGAAAGCAAAGTAACTTCGATAGTCACGTTGTCACCTGGCATAACCATTTCCACGTTTGCAGGAAGTTTGATTTCACCAGTTACGTCTGTTGTTCTCAAATAGAACTGAGGTCTGTATTTGTTGAAGAATGGGGTATGACGTCCACCTTCTTCTTTTGAAAGTACGTAAACTTCAGCCTTGAAGTGAGCGTGAGGCTTAACAGAACCCGGCTTACAGATGATCATTCCACGCTTGATTTGAGACTTTTCGATACCTCTCAACAACAAACCTACGTTATCACCAGCTTCACCTCTGTCGAGGATCTTACGGAACATCTCAACACCGGTAACGGTAGACTTCAATCCTTCAGCACCCATACCGATGATTTCAACTGGATCACCAGAGTTGATCACACCTCTTTCGATACGTCCGGTCGCTACAGTACCACGACCAGTGATAGAGAATACGTCTTCAACTGGCATCAAGAAATCCTTGTCAATCAAACGCTCTGGAAGAGGGATGTAAGTGTCAACTGCATTCATTAATTGCATTACAGTCTCAACCCACTTCTCTTCACCGTTCAATGCACCAAGTGCAGAACCAGCGATTACAGGAATGTTGTCACCGTCAAACTCGTAGAAAGAAAGCAACTCTCTAACTTCCATTTCAACAAGCTCCAACAATTCAGGATCGTCAACCATGTCAACCTTGTTCAAGAAAACTACAAGCTGAGGTACACCTACCTGACGAGCCAAAAGGATGTGCTCGCGAGTTTGTGGCATTGGGCCGTCAGTAGCAGCAACTACAAGGATAGCACCGTCCATCTGGGCAGCACCAGTTACCATGTTTTTAACGTAGTCAGCGTGACCTGGACAGTCTACGTGAGCGTAGTGTCTGTTTTCGGTCTGATATTCTACGTGAGAAGTATTGATAGTAATACCTCTTTCTTTCTCTTCAGGAGCATTATCGATTGAAGAGAAATCTCTCAATTCGGAAAGACCTTTTTTAGCCAATACGGTAGTAATGGCGGCAGTCAGGGTAGTTTTGCCATGGTCTACGTGTCCAATCGTACCGATGTTTACGTGCGGCTTGGAACGGTCGAAGGTTGCTTTTGCCATGCTTGAAAATCCTCAGTTTAAGTTATAAGATATGTTTAGATAATAATTCCTGCGTTGAGCCAACGACGGGATTTGAACCCGTGACCCCTTCCTTACCAAGGAAGTACTCTACCCCTGAGCTACGTCGGCTTACCATTGCACTGTGCTAAAAAGCACAGAGCGGGAGACGAGGCTCGAACCCGCGACCTGCAGCTTGGAAGGCTGCCGCTCTACCAACTGAGCTACTCCCGCTTGTGTCCGGCGTACCGGATTTTTTTCGCCCTGCAAAACTAGAAAAAAATTTTACATTCAGGCAACTATGTGGGGGAAACAGGATTCGAACCTGTGAAGACATAAGTCAACGGATTTACAGTCCGTCCCAGTTGGCCGCTTTGGTATTCCCCCAACTGCGCTAAAATCTGTAGAGTTTAAACCCCTTGTGACCTTAACGGATGGCAAAATTATAGCCTTTTGCCAAAGTATCAAAGACTGGAAAACAATTTTGGAAACTTTTTCTTCACTGGACTATCAATGGTTTAAAAATCAACTGATTAATTTTCGTCACCCAGCATTTGAAGAAAGTACTCAAAGTAATTTTTTATCTCGGGAGACTTTTCTGAAGATGAGATCGCCTTTAATTGACTGACGAGCTTTTCATCATCTGCAAAGCCAAGCAAGGCTTGAAATGCACCAATCCGGATAAATGATTTGCTGTTGGTCCGTAATTCATGCAAGAGCTTTTCCTGTGATTCGATGGATCCTTCTTCTGGCATTCTGATGAAATATTCACTGAAATACCCCATAAAGTAGTAAAGCCCTTCTCCGGAAAGCAACTCAAATTTTTCCCGAAACCATTCTCCTTTTCCTTGAATTTGATTGGTAATGTAGTATTCCGCTAAGGGAATTACTATTCTAAAATTTTCATCATCAGCAAATTCCTCCAGCTGATTGGCATCCTGACCGTCTAGTCCATCGGTCCACGCCATCAAAGCCGATCCAGCTACTAAATAAGACGGATCTCTTGACCATCTGCGGAATGCCTGATGGTACTTTTCTGAATCAATCACGCCAAGCAGGTCTATAGCTGCCGACCTTACAGAGTTTTTGGGATCCTTTTCAGCCAAATCAAAAATCGATTCCTCTAAGCCAGGATGATCGCCAACCTTTTCAACATTGGAATACAAGTGTCCAAGAACCTTTTCTCGAATTGACCAAAAAGGATCCTCCACAGCCTCAACAATAATCGAATCGAGTTCCACAGCCTCTCGCTGGATCAAACTATCCAAAGCCTCGTATCGAGCTACTCCTATTTGAGACTCTTGAAACTGTCTGACCAATTGAAGATTGGAAAGTGACTGCGACCGTCTTGCCAGTAATTTTTTGCCCTCATCGAGATACACTTGTGTGACTGGGATTTCATTTTCCAAGGCTATCTCAGTCTGCTGCCGATCGATCCAAAGAGTTTTAGCCTTTCGCTGCTCTCCTTCATACCAACTCACCTCCAAGGGAAGTTGGAAAAGAGGAGATTGCGCCAAATCCTGCATTTGATTCACTTTGATCAGAATATTCTCAGGCTGGGAATAATCGACATCAAAAACCAACTCAGGATGACCTTTGTCCAAAAACCATTGATTGAAAAACCAACTTAAGTCTTTACCACTGACCCGCTCCAAGGATAACCGAAGGTCATGTACCTCCACTGCTTTGAATTTATTGGCCTCCAAATAATCCTTTAATCCTGCAAAAAATGCCTCATCCCCCAATACATCTCTTAGCATGTGCAGGATTACTCCACCTTTGTTGTAGCTATGAGCGTCAAACATATCCTCTCCATCCACAAAGTCATGCCGGATTAGATCCACTTTTTTGGTTTCTGCCTCAGCAAAGTAGCCTTCCATCTCCGCTACTAACTTGAGGTCAGCTTGATCTTTGCCGTATTTATGTTCATTCCACAGGTATTCGCTGTAATTGGCGAAAGCTTCATTAAGTGTCAAATGCGCCCAAGACTCTGCTGTGACCAAGTCTCCAAACCACTGGTGAAAAAGCTCGTGGGCTATAATATAATCCCATTCCGAATCAATGGCTTCACGCTCATTTAATCGCAATTCCTCCATAAAAATGGATGCGGTAGTATTTTCCATCGCCCCTGAAACAAAATCCCTCACCACAATTTGATCGTATTTTGGCCAAGGATACTTTACCCCGATTAATTTTTCGAAATAGGCCATCATCTCTGGAGTGTGTTGAAAAACGATCTTTGCACCCGCCTCAAAGCCTTTTTCCACATAATAACCTAAAGGAATGTCTCCATACTGATCTTCGACTTTTCCAAAATCACCAATCGCCAATGCAACTAAATACGGTGCGTGAGGCAAATCCATTTGCCAGATATCCATTCGGAAACCATTTTCCAATGGGAACTTAGAGATAAGTCTTCCATTGCTGACCGTTACTAGCGTATCTGGAACTGTCAATCGCAGGGTTTGCGTAAATCGCTCATTTGGCTTATCGATTGTCGGAAACCACTTGCTGTTGTGCTCGGTCTCACCCTGCGTCCAAATCATGGGCGGCTTATTCGGAACAGTGTCGAGTGGATCTATGAAATACAGGCCTTTGGTATCGGTAATGGCCTCACTACCATTTCCTGAATTTCGTTCCGGAAATGCAGTGTATTTGATATAAATGGAAAATGTGTCTGCCTGAGTCTTTTCCTCGGGAAGGTAGATTTTAAGTTTTTTCTCATCATATCGATAAGCCAATTTGACCACAGTGTCGGGTTGAATGATCCCTACTTGATGGATTTCAAAATCTTTAGCGTCTAACTCTACTTCTTTCTGCGGATAAAAATGAGGCTTAATCGTAAGCCTAGCCTCTCCTCTGACCGCTTGATTTTCCCAGTCAAAGGATAAATCCAAATCTGTGTGAATGATATCTGAAACTCTGGAGGACGTGCTTTGGTAGGATTGGATGGCCCGCTCAAACTCTGCTACCAAAGGATCTTTAGCAGTAGAGACGGGAGATTGTATCTGGGCATTTTCAGCTCCGGCGTCAGATTCAGGATCGGATATTGTGATTTTGGTAGGACTGCATGCGATCGAAAAAATAAAAATGAAAGCCTGCGCTGTCAACAGCCCGGTTTTCACCAAAGTCTTGGCAAGTGTTTGTTTTTGATTCATATTTGGGGAAAATCTAGATAAGCTCTGTGGAGCAGAAAGTCAATTAGAAATCCAAAATAGCAGGAATGTTTTCAGTTAACGTCCAAAATACAGCTTATGCTGTTGAAAAAACCAAATCTCAGACTTTTGTAAATCAGAATCCACTGAATTGGGATATCAAATGGGTGAGTGAAGGAAAAATCCATCTGGTCAAGGGTTCGCAATCCATAGAAGCTGAATTGATTGATTTTGATTTGGAGCAAAAAAGTATCCAAATCAGACTCGATCACCGAGTAGCGACTATTCAGATCAAAGACCGCTTTGACCTGCTGCTCGAAAAAATGGGAATCTCCTCCGGAGCTGGATCCCAACTCAAAGATATCAAAGCTCCAATGCCTGGTTTGATTTTGGATCTGAAAGTAAAAGCCGGTGACGAAGTAAAAAAAGGCGATGTAGTCCTAATCCTCGAAGCCATGAAGATGGAAAATATCATCAAAGCCCCAGGAGATGGAACTGTGAAAGACGTCAAAGTTTCCCTGAAACAAAGTGTGGAAAAAAATCAGGTCTTGATTCAATTTTGATCAGAAAGCGGCTTCGGGTCGCTTTTTTTTCGGAAAAGGTGCTTCCATTTCTCAAGTTTTTGAATCGGATTAGACCGGATCATCTTTTTCATAAATCTGGGAAAAAGTCTGCTTAGCCATACGGTATGCCGCTCCATTCCTCCTACCACAAACTCCTCCTTCCCCTCTTGCACTCCCTTCAAAATTCCCCGTGCACAGGTAACCGGGTCCATCCCTTTAGCCAAAGCTGTCTGCATTTTCCCGCTTACCGTACCATCTCCCCTCAATCCATTCACAGTGATTTCTGTATTTATAAAACCCGGTATAACCAAGTGAATTGAGATCCCCTTTCCATAGATTTCTGCCCGAAGAGATTCAAAATAACCGTGAAGTGCATGTTTGGAAGCCGCATAGGATGCGAGTTTGGGAACACCATATTTCCCACTCAGGCTGGAGGTAATCACGAGATGAAGTTGATTTTGATCACCCTTGATTCGCAGTATGTTTTTGGTAATAATTACCGCTCCCCAAAAATTGACATCAAAAAGTCTCTTCTCAACCTCCACTTCCGTTTCTATCATCCAATCTCTCACCGCAATTCCAGCATTTAAGAAGACCGCGTCAAATCCGCCAAAGATCTCCCATGCTTTGATGGTTTTTGCTTCCAGTGATGTATGATCGGCAAGATTCATATCCGATACCTGAATCTCCGAGGATGAAAATTTTTCAGCGATATGGTCTAGCCGCTTTTTATTTCTTGAGGAAATAAGCAATCTGGCTCCAGAATGAGCCAAGACTTCTACCAGCCCCTCACCGATTCCCGAGGAAGCACCAATCACCCATACCCGCTTTTCTTTCCAGAAGCTCATTTCATTGATATTTCAGCGACAATAATTTACTGATCTTCAGCCATTTTTCTGTGACTATTCGGCATTTTTGGCCGATCTCCTAGCATTCTGAACTGAAGAAATTATATTTGTCGGATTGTTTGGACTTTTTGAGGTCGATCCAATCGGAATTAACCCGAATTTCCCTTGTGGAAAGTTAGCTTTAGAATCAATTCACCAATCGATGAAATACAAACGCATCCTGCTTAAGCTTAGTGGAGAGGCCCTCATGGGCGAAAAAAAATACGGCATTGACCCTGCTCGACTTCAGCAATACGCTGATGAAATAAAAAAAGTAAAAGAAATGGGCGTGGAAATCGCTATTGTTATCGGGGGAGGGAATATTTTTAGAGGGGTACAGGCAGAAAAATCAGGAATCGACCGGGTACAAGGCGACTACATGGGAATGCTGGCGACCTTGATTAATGCCATGGCACTCCAAAGCGCACTGGAGCAAAACGGCATGTTCACCCGACTCATGTCCGGTATAAAAATCGAAAGTGTGTGTGAACCATTTATCCGCAGAAGGGCCATCCGTCACCTAGAAAAAGGACGGATCGTAATCTTCGGAGCCGGAATTGGCAACCCTTATTTTACCACTGACTCCACAGCAGCACTTCGAGCTATCGAAATCGAATCGGACGTAGTTCTCAAAGGAACTAGAGTGGACGGTGTCTATACCGCTGACCCAGAAAAAGACGCTTCTGCTACTAAATACCAAAACATTTCCTTTGACGAGGTGTATAAGAAAAACCTCAACGTCATGGATATGACCGCCTTCACATTATGCCAGGAAAACAATCTTCCCATCATCGTATTTGACATGAATAAGGAAGACAACCTCTCCAAACTGGTACAAGGCGAAAAAATCGGAACATTGATCACTGCATAACCTAGACTATTCTCATGGAAGAAATCGAATTATTCTTAGACGAAGCCAAAGAACTCATGCAGAAAGCGGTGGATCATACCGCTGCAGAGCTGGTAAAAATCAGAGCCGGTAAAGCTATGCCCAACCTACTCGACGGAATCATGGTGCAATACTACGGTGCTCCTACTCCGCTCAATCAGGTATCTTCGGTAACTACCCCGGATGCACGGACTTTGGCCATCAAGCCCTTTGAGCGAAACCTGATCTCTGAGATCGAAAAGGCCATCATCAACTCTGACCTCGGCCTTGCTCCTCAAAACAATGGAGAAATCATCATATTGACTATCCCGGCTTTGACTGAAGAGCGAAGAGTACAACTCGTAAAGCAGGCCAAAGCCGAATGCGAACACGGAAAAATCTCCATTCGCTCTGTCAGAAAAGACACCAACGAATCCTTGAGAAAACTTCAAAAAGAAGGCGTTTCCGAAGACGCTATCAAACGTGCCGAAGATCAGGTTCAAAAATTCACGGACAATTACTCGGCTAAAATAGACGAGCTTCTGGTGAAAAAAGAAGCCGATATCATGAAAGTCTGATACCACAAGCTCTGGAGAAATTCAGAGCTTTTTTCTTTTAAAAAGTTCAAGGAACCAACCATTGACCTTCCCAGTCTTTTTCTTTTTCATATTGGATTCGGAGGTGACCTTCTTTGCTCAATTGAAGGGATTCGATTCGTTGAGGAATGATTTTCAATACAGTGAAAAAGGATTTGTCATTTGTCTCCCAGCCCAAATCAGGATTAGAAATCTTATTTCCCGGAGGAAATATTCCCGTGTATTCTGACCTGCGGGCTTCAGGAATTCCTCTCCAATAACGGTCTGCCAACTCATCTTGAAAATGAATCTCTGCCAAGGCCTCCACTCGGATTTGAAGCATTTTTTTGGGGTGATAAAAATGTAGCGTCACCTGAGGAGTGTTCTGTACTTCTTTCACTTTTTCAGAACGAAAATCCGTAAAAACCAAAAAATCCAACCCCTGATTCACTTCTCGCAATACCACCGTGCGAACCTGTGGAAAGCCTTTTCCCCTAGTTCCCAAATTCACATACCGAAACGGATGCTTGGGATCCAAAGCTCCACGATGGAGTTCGTGTTTGATGGATTGCCAAATTTCGGATGGAGAGTCTGCATAGGAAAAGAGCATATCAGTTGGAGTTTTTGAAATAACTCCGTCTAAGAAATAGAGTTTAAGAGGAATCAACTAACGGAATTAACATTAATTCCGTCAGCGGGAATTATGAACAACTAGTGATTCTTCTATTGGGAGCGAAAAAAATTACCCTCGAATTCAAAGAACTCGAGGGTAATGGGCGAAATCTTAAATTGGTTACACTTCTACCGTCGCATCTACATTCTTGAAATACACTTGCTTGTCTGCATCCAAGTCAACCAAAACTGCCGAATCATTTTTGATATAGCCTGCCAAGATCTGCTTGGAAAGTTCATTCAAGATCAACCGCTGCATGGTTCGCTTCAGCGGTCGGGCACCGAAGTTCGGATCAAAGCCCACTTCGCCCAAGTAATCCAAGACCTCTGTGGTTGCTTCGATCTCAATGTTGGATTCAGCCAATCGCTTCTGGATTTCTCTCCACTGAATATCCACGATCTTGCGAATCACCTGCTTATTCAGCGGTTCAAACATGATGGTCTCATCGATTCGGTTCAGAAATTCGGGTCGGACAGATTTCTTAAGCAATTCAAATACCTCTGCTTTGGTCTTTTCCAAGATCTCATCCTTGTTCCATTCCTCCATCTCTGCAAATCGCTCCTGAATCAGGTGCGAACCAATATTGGTAGTCAAGATGATGATGGTATTCTTGAAGTTGGCGATTCGGCCTTTATTGTCGGTCAAACGACCATCATCCAAGACCTGAAGCAAGATGTTGAACACATCCGGGTGAGCCTTTTCAATTTCATCCAAAAGGATCACTGAGTAAGGCTTTCTTCTCACGGCCTCGGTCAACTGACCGCCTTCATCATAACCTACATATCCCGGAGGCGCTCCCACCAATCGGCTGACGGAGTGACGCTCTTGGTACTCGGACATATCGATCCGCACCATGGCGTTATCGTCATTGAAGAGGTATTCGGCAAGGGCCTTGGCCAATTCAGTCTTACCCACACCGGTCGTACCCATGAAGATAAAGCTCCCGATCGGACGCTTAGGGTCCTGCAATCCGGCACGGCTTCTTCTCACCGCATCCGAAAGTGCGGCAATCGCTTCCTGCTGACCTGCTACTCTTCGACCCAATTCGTCTTCGAGATGCAGCAATTTTTCACGCTCGGATTGGATCATTTTGATGACCGGAATACCTGTCCACTTGGAGACTACTGCAGCGATGTCTTCATTGTCCACCTCCTCTTTAAGAAGCGGCGAACCAGCCTGCATTTCCGCCAACTGGGATTTGAAGGATTCCAACTTTTTCTCCGATTCTCCGATTTTTCCATATCGGATCTCTGCTACTTTCCCAAAGTCACCTGCACGTTCGGCCTGTTCAGCTTCAAGTTTCAGCTTTTCGATGGCTTCTTTTTCCCGTTGAATACCCATGATCACGGCCTTTTCGCTTTCCCACTTGGCTTTGACGGACTGTCTTTTTTCACCCAATTCTGCAATCTCTTTGCTCAGAATCGCTTCCTTGTCTTTGTTATTTTCTCTGCGAATCGCTTCCCGTTCGATCTCGAGCTGCATGATTCGGCGGTTCAGCTCATCCAATTCCTGAGGTAGCGAGTCGATCTCCATTCTCAGTTTGGCAGCTGCCTCATCCATCAAGTCAATGGCTTTATCCGGCAAGAAACGGTCAGAAATGTACCGCTGCGAAAGCTCAACAGCCGCAATGACCGCATCGTCCTTGATCCGCACGCCATGGTGGAGCTCGTATTTGTCCTTGATTCCTCGAAGGATAGAAATCGCATCGGCAGCATCAGGTTCGTCCACAATAACCGCCTGGAATCGACGCTCGAGGGCCTTGTCCTTTTCGATGTACTTTTGATATTCCTTCAGCGTAGTCGCACCTATAGCATGGAGTTCACCACGTGCCAAAGCAGGTTTAAGCAAGTTGGCTGCATCCATAGCGCCTTCCCCTCCACCTCCGGCACCGATCAAGGTGTGAATCTCATCGATAAAGAGGATTATTTCTCCATCCGAGTCCGTCACCTCTTTGATAACCGCTTTGAGTCGCTCCTCAAATTCCCCCTTGTACTTGGCTCCTGCCACGAGCAAGCCCATATCCAAGGAGATCAAAGTCTTTGACTTAAGATTTTCCGGCACATCGCCAGAGACAATGCGCTGAGCCAAACCTTCGACAATGGCAGTTTTACCCACACCAGGCTCACCGAGCAAAATGGGGTTGTTTTTGGTACGCCTCGCGAGGATTTGAAGCACTCGTCTGATTTCTTCATCACGGCCGATTACGGGGTCGATTTTACCCTTTTTGGCCAATTCGTTCAGGTTTTTGGAATACTTTTCCAAAGCCCTATACTTACTTTCTGCGTTGGGATCAGTCACTTTATTTCCTTTTCTTAATTCCTTGATAGCTTCGATCAGGGGCTTTTCTGCCAATCGCTGATCTTTCAACAGATGGGCGACGGCATCACTCCCTGCTAAAATCCCCAAAAGCAAATGCTCGATGGCGACGTATTCATCTCCAAAAGTCTTGAGGTAATCCTTGGCCTTATTCAAGGCTTGATTGGTCGCGCCTGAAAGGTAGGGCTGCTGATTGGCTCCGCTTACTTTGGGAAGCTTGGCGAGTTGCTCGTCCAGCTTTTGCTCGATCAACTGTTTATTTGCTCCGAGTTTCTTGAAAATAAAGTCGGTTACATTTTCATCCTCAGCGAAAATACCTTTGAGTAAATGGGCTGTCTCGATATTAGGCTGACCTGCACTCGTCGCAAGCTCGGCAGCCTTTTGTATCGCCTCCTGAGATTTGATGGTAAATTGCTTGAAATCCATAGTGGTTGTTAGTGGTTAGTTAGTCTTTTCTTCATGAATCAAATGCTCAGCCAAGGCGATTTCCAAGTCAGAATGGCCGAAAACAAGGGTAAAAAGAAAAGAAAATGGAACTTTTGGCAGAAAAGGGAGGAATTCAGCGGATAAAAACTGGCCAAAAATTCAGGTCATGAATTTCAGAAAAAGGAACAAATCAAGTAGTTTAGATTGGAAACTTTTCAACTTAACCACTTATGAATGAGCTTTTAACTGGGGAGCGGGTTTTACAATTGATCCATAAAATCAGAAACCAAAAAGTGATGCTGGACAGCGACCTTGCAGAGATGTACGGTGTCCCCACCAAAAGGCTGAATGAACAGGTAAAACGAAATCTGGATCGCTTCCCTGACGATTTCATGTTTCAGTTGACTCAGGAAGAATGGGAAAACTTGAAGTCGCAAATTGCGACCGCAAGTTGGGGAGGAAGGCGGACTCTTCCTTATGTATTTACCGAACAGGGAGTTTCCATGCCATCTTCTGTATTAAATAGTCCACAAGCCATCCAAGTGAACATATCCATCATGCGGGTCTTTGTGAAGGTTAGGGAATGGGCGCTGAATTACGGCGAACTTGCCTTGAAAATAAAAGAGTTGGAGAAAAACTCCTCCGAACATCACGAGCACATCGCCCATATCTATCAACTGATTGAAGAATTGCTCAGGCCCACTCATGAAAACCGGCCTACCATTGGATTCAAAAAATAGCTTTGATCTTGATTGAAAAACAAAACTCTTTTTTTCCCTAAAATTTAAAAATTGAATTCGATTCCATGCTTAGACTGAAGATAAATTCAGTTTTTTAGAACAGATCATTTTTATTGCCGTACATTATTTTAAATTCGATACGTCAAAAAACAATTAAATGGATACCAAACTGACAATAAGATTAAACGCTGAGGTAATCGAAAGGGCAAAGATCTATGCATCAGAACAAAAAATCAGTCTTTCTAAACTGGTTGAAAGCTATTTGGACAACATTTCAAAACCCAAAACAGAAACATCAGAGGATATTCAAATAACTCCCTTTGTCAAAAGCCTTATGGGTGCAGCCGGGTCTTTACCAGATGATTACGACTACAAAAAAGAGTACAGGGATTATCTTGAAAAGAAATATCAATGAAGAATATATTTATTGATACCAACATCCTAATCGACTTTTTGACGGATAGAAAGCCATTCGATTTTCAAGCGGGGAAAATTTTCACTCTTTCGGAACAAAAAATCATACACTGCGGAGTTTCCTCTCTTTCCATCGCAAATACCCACTATCATCTTCTCAAGTTATTAAACCTTGAAGCCGCAAATGAGCTTCTCCGAAAATTCAAGATTCTTTTGGAAGTACATCCTCTAAATGAAAAATTGATCGATTTGGCGTTGAGCACTTCCGATTTCACTGATTTTGAAGATGCGCTTCAGTATTTCACTGCACTGGAATTTGGATATGAGGGAATTTTAACCCGAAATCAAAAAGATTTCAAAAAATCGATTCTCCCGATCTTGACACCTGACCAGTTTCTGGAAATCTACAAAAAGACAGAGCCCTGATAAAAGACATCAGGGCTCCAAATTGGATAAAATCTAGCTTCAATTACTTTTGGTTTGCCGCATAATCCTCCACGGCCTTCCATACTCGGAATACATTTTTGTAACAGATCTTTTCAATATCCTCCCGGGAATAACCTCGCTTGAGCAATTCGGCGATCAAGTTTGGAAACATGGAAACATCCTTCAGACCTGTGGGAAGCGAATCTCCCACTCCATCGAAATCCGACCCAAGTCCCACATAATCGATTCCCACTAATTTAACTACATGGTCAAAGTGGTCAGCCACCCGCTGAACGGTTGGAAAGGGATTGTTTGCAGCAGCATAAGCTTCGGCATAAGCTCTGAAGGCAGAATCGGATCGGCTAAGGTTGTTCTCGGCCATATAATTCACCAAGTGCTCCCGAACTTTGGCAGAACCTGCGGCATACGCCGAATCAATAAAGGACCCGCCGAAATTGATCATCATCACCCCCCCGTTTTTGGCCATAGCTTGAATCAGTTCATCGCTCATATTTCGCTCAAAGCCGGGTGTGAATTTTCGGACAGAAGAATGCGAAGCTATCACGGGAACTTTGGTAATCGCCAAAGCATCACGAAAGGTATTGTCAGAAACGTGGCTCAAATCAACCATGATTCCTACTCGATTCATTTCGGCGACCACTTTTTCTCCAAACTCGCTCAATCCCCCATAAGTACCCGTGGTATCATAGCTTGCATCCCCAATGAGATTGTCTTTGCCATGAGTCAGTGTGATGTATCGAATTCCTCTTTTGTGAAAGTATTCTACATTGGATAAATCATCCTCTATCCCAGCACCATTTTCCATTCCCATAGGGAGGGAAATCAGCCCTTTGGCAAAATTGGCCTCAATATCCGCCGGGCTGTATGCCATAGCAAACTTGTCCGGAAAAGTGCTTGCCAACCGCTCGGTCATCAAAATCAACGAATCAGCCAACGCTTTGGAAGCACCCGGAATCGCCTGATTTCCTGCAGGAATGTATATGGACATAAACGGTGCATCGAGACCACCTTCTTTAGAGCGTGGATAGTCGAAATTCCCATCAGGAGTCCTCACAGACACATCCAAAATCTCCCGCTGAAGTGTAAATCCACCTACTTTCATCCGATACGGAAGATCCACGTGACCGTCCACCATGATGGTGGATTGGGCGATTTCAGTAGCTGCTTTGAGCCGCTCTTCGTCAGACATTTTTGTATAATCCACAGCCGTTTCCGGTGCAGCACAGGCCAGAAAAAGCCAAGCAGGCACAAAGGCAAAAAGGAGATTCTTCATAAGTAAGGTTGGTTTTCTTTGGCTCAAATTAAATTCTATTTCTGATTTGAATAGAAGAAATCCACCAACGGCAAATAACCCTATCGACAAATCACATTTTTTAAAAATTAAACTTTCAGAATTTTCAGCTGATTTACACCTGGGAAAACAACCATTAATCCAAAAATGAATAAACAATTGGCCCAAAAGGAGATTTTATTTGGAAAAGAAAAATGATCAACTTTACCATCCCAAGTTAAAACCAAAACAACACCTTAATCAACTATGAAAAATCTACTCAAGTACTCCCTCTTTGGGATTTCGGCAACTTTCCTGCTTTCCCATTGCACTCCTCAAAAAAGTGAGGAGGTCGTTGAAGTAGTGGAAGTGAAAACACCAACTTTAACACTGCTTTGGGAAACAGCAGACTCTTTGATGACCAACGAGTCTGTCCTGTTTGACGACGCCACCGGCACCATTTATGTCTCTAACATCGAAGGCCAAGATCCTCTTGGAAAAGACGGTAAAGGCTCTATTGCAATCATTTCCAAAGAAGGCAAAATCGTCAATCCAGCTTGGGTTTCAGGCTTGAATGCTCCTAAAGGAATGGCTATTTCCAATGGAAAATTGTATGTGACCGACATTGACGAATTCGTGGAAATCGACATTGCTACAGCCAAAGTTTCCAACAAATGGAAAGTAGAAGGTGCCCAATTTCTTAACGACGTAGCTGCTCACAACGGAACCGTTTACTTCACAGACATGACCACCGGAAAAGTACATGCCTACGCAGACGGGGCTATTTCCACCATTTCTGAAGGCAATGAATCCATCAATGGAATCGCTGTGGCAACTGACGGCACCATTTACGGCTTGGATGCATCGGGTTTGAAAAAATGGAACGCTGATGGAACAACTACCGTACTCAACACGAACGTAACAGGCGGTGACGGTTTGGTAATACTAGGTGACGGAAATTTTGTAGCATCTAGATGGCAAGGGGAAATCTGGTTTGCAAATGACTCCACACAAACCTTGATGCTCGACACCAAAGCTGCTGAATCCAATACCGCAGATATCGGATACAATGCTGCTGAAAAGATCGTCTACGTGCCTACTTTCTTCAAAAATAAAGTAGCAGCCTACAAGCTAGACTATTGATTTCAGATTAAAATCTAATCACAGCCTCCCTCGGGAGGCTTTTTTGTATTCACCGACTAATGCCACTCGTGGAAACCCAAACCCGAAATAGAGTTTTTCAATGATTAATCCGGTTAATTGTCCTTACCTTTAAAGTCTTAACCAACAATGCCCGAGTAACATCTTTCGGACAGATCGAGTAAACATGAAATCAGGCGAAATCAATTACGAATTAGAAAAAAACATGGAAGTCATCTCACAACTAGATGAGCTAGTTGGAGATGCAGTGGACAATATGCTAGTGGATCCAGAAACCTGCTGGCAACCTTCTGATTTTCTTCCCGACCTATCCAATCCCGAAGCGTTCGAAGATATCAAGCTTCTTCAACAACGTGCGGAAGGTATTCCGGATACAGTTTTGACCTCCTTGATCGGAAATATGATCACCGAAGAGGCACTTCCCTCTTATCAGACTTACTTTAATTTATTAGAAGGAATCAATGAGGAGCGTTCCTTGGTATCACCATCTGGATGGGTTCGATGGTCCAAAAGCTGGACTGCTGAGGAAAATAGACACGGAGACTTACTGAACAAATACCTCTATCTGACCGGAAGAGTGGATATGGGAGCAGTAGAGCGTACCATACATCGATTGTTAGCCAATGGATTTGATGCCAATACAGACGCAGATCCTTATCAGGCTATGATTTATACCTCTTTCCAAGAAAGGGCAACTAAAATATCACACGTTAATACCGGTAAATTGGCCGATAAGGCTGGTGACCACGTGTTGTCCCGCATCTGCAAGACTATCGCTGGGGACGAAGCCCGACATGAAAAAGCCTATAAAACGTTCATGTCCCGAATCTTTGAAATTGATCCGAGCGGAGCAATCCTCGCTTTTGAAAAAATGATGAGAAAGCAAATCGTCATGCCGGCTGTACTGATGGGAGAAGGAGGAAACAGACCGAATCTTTACAAAGACTTCTCCGAAATCACCCAAAAAGTCGGAATCTATACCAGCTGGGATTATGCCAGAATCATCGAGCATTTAGTGGATTTTTGGAAAATCGAGAGCTTGACCGGCTTAAATGACCTCGCTTCCAAAGCACAGGATTACCTTTCTGGACTTGCTTCCAGATATATGAGAATTGCCGACAGAATGAAAGCTCCGGACGAGGTTCGGCTTGCTTGGCTTAAGTAATAACATCAAGTCCTTCTCCAAAGAGGGACTTTTTTTGTGCATTCACCCCAAAAATTTCAAAATGAAAAACCTGATCCTAATATCGGCTTTCCTTCTTTTCTATCAATCCCTAATTTTTGCTCAGACGCCTCAAGTCAACGCAGATCGACTTCATGGAAACTTGATGACTTTGGCCACTTTTGGAAAAAATGCCCAAGGAGGATCAGATCGAGTTGCTTTTTCGACTCATGATGTGGAAGCCAGAAAGTTTGTCAAATCACTGATGGAAAAGGCAGGATTAGAAGTTTCCATTGATTTTGCAGGAAATCTGATAGGCAGGAAAGCAGGCAAAAACCCAAATCACAAACCCATTTCCTTTGGCTCTCATATCGATGAAGTACCCAACGGAGGAGACTACGATGGACCCGTTGGCTCCTTGGGAGCGATTGAAGTAGTCCAAACCTTATCAGAAAATGGAGTAATGACTGACCATCCATTAGAGGTAATCATTTTCACCAATGAAGAAGGCGGAGTGGTAGGAAGCCGGGCGATAGTGGGCGCATTGAATCCAGAAGCCCTTCAGGTCGTCAGCAATGCCGGTGTGACACAAGCCGAAGGAATCAAATTACTAGGCGGAGACCCAGAGAGAATTTCCGAAATGAAGCGAAGTCCAGGTGATGTAGCTGCTTTTCTCGAGCTGCATATCGAGCAGGGAGGTAATTTGTACAATGAAAAATTGGACATCGGAGTCGTGGAGGGTATTGTGGCTATCGAGTGGTGGGAGATATCTTTCAAAGGCAAAGCAAATCATGCAGGAACGACACCCATGGATTTGCGAAAAGATCCCATGCTACCCGCAGCAGAGTTGATCTTGGAAGTGAATCGAATCGTCAATTCGTATGAGGGAAGACAAGTTGGAACTGTAGGGAAAATCCAGGCTTTCCCCGGTGCGGGAAATGTGATCCCCGGAGAAGTCAAACTCAATCTTGAAATCCGAGATCTCTCTTCGGAAAAAATCTGGTCCATCTACCAAGTAATTGAAGCAAAAGCCAAAGAACTAGCTGAAAAAAGCGGAACTCAATTGGACGTCAAACATATTGAAGTAGCCAGCAAACCCGCTTTGGCTGACCCAATGATCCGAGAAGTAATTAAAAATCAGGCAGAAAAACTGGGATTGACTACCAAGAGTCTTCCAAGCGGAGCCGGACACGATGCGCAGGAAATGGCCCGAATTGCCCCGATGGGAATGATTTTCATCCCCAGCAAAGACGGAATCAGCCATGCGCCTGAGGAGTTTTCGACCAAAGAAGACATTGCGAACGGGGCAAATGTTCTACTTCAGACTATTCTGGAATTGGATAAACGACTCAAGTAAAAAACAACCTCCAGCAAACTTTTTTGATCAGATTTGTATTTAATGTATATACAAACAATTTGAGCTATGCGAACCATCAAACGAATCCATAAAGCCGAATATCGTCCCATCGCCGATTTGGTGACCTACAGTCCTATGCCTACCCGATCTCTTCAACAGATCGATCCTTTCATTTTCCTCAATCATCATGGTTTCCAAACCTATCCCGAGCGAAACCAAGGTTTGCCTTTCGGCCCACACCCGCATCGGGGAATGGAGACTGTGACTTTTATTTTGGAAGGAGATATCATGCATAAAGATTCTTCAGGCCATGAGTCAGTCATAGGGCCTGGAGGAGTACAATACATGACTGCAGGTCGTGGCTTGATTCATGCCGAAGTTTCCAGCACTGAATTCAAGCGAAATGGTGGTGATTTGGAGATATTACAGCTTTGGCTTAATCTGCCTGCTGCCAAAAAAATGATCACTCCAAATTATGTTGGATTGCAAAAAGAGGAAATTCCGGCATTTGACATAGATGAAGGGAAAATAAAAGTCCAGCAATTATTCGGAGAATGGAATGGAGTCCAGGGTGCATTTGAAGGAACTTTTCCTCTGACCATGAGCACGATTTATCTGGAAAAAGGAGGAAAATTTGAAAAGGTAATCCCAAGTGAGGAGAATATCTTTTTCTATATCGTCAGAGGAGAACTCAAGGTAAACGGAGAAGAAATCCTATTCCAAAACCTAGTAGAATTCACCAATGCAGGAGAAAAAATCGAGGTGGAAGCACTCGAAGACGCCATTTTAATTTTGGGTCATGCCAAGCCATTCAACGAACCGATGGTCGCTCAGGGACCATTTGTGATGAATACCCAACAGCAGATCTACGAAGCTTACCAAGACTACCAAGCCGGAAAATTCGGCTCTTGGAATCATTAACTGTCGATAATATCCTGGGAGATCAGCCGGTAGATCTCAGCGACCTGCTCGTTGTAATTCAAAAATCGATGATGATCTTCCAGGGTATCATAATCCTCCCGAATTGCAGGCCCAGTTTGGGCTTTTTTTGCGCCCAATTGCAGACTTTTGGAAATGGTCTCGATGATGAGTGGCTTCAGCATTTCAAAATCCAAGCCTTGGCGTCGCATGATTTCTTCCGCAATCCGGATCATGTGATTGGTGAAATTGCTGGCGAAAACTGCAGCAATATGAACAGCTTTACGATCTTTGGATCGTACGGTATAGACCAAAGGAGATAGGCTTTTCGCCAATTTTTTCAGTTTTTGTAAAGTCTCTTCATCCTCCGCTTCGAGTAAAAACGGAACCTCATCCAATTCGATTTTCTTCCCTTTGGTAAATGATTGCAAGGGATAAAAAATCCCTGTGTAACTCGCCGAACTGTACCCCAAAATATCCAAGGACATGGTTCCGGAGGTATGAACCAAAATGCTGTTTTCGGGCAAAATCACCGAATCTGCTACTTCAGGAATCGCCGAATCTTTCACCGCCAAAATGAAAATCTGAGCCTTGCTTTCCGAAAAATCCAAGTCATCCTTGGGCTCGGCGCTGTACACCCGTTCGGTAATTTCCTGTGCTTTTTCCAAATCACGAGCATAAACCTCGGTGATCATATGTCCGGCATCTTCCAATGCCGGAGCCAAATGCCAAGCGACATTTCCCGCACCCAAAATGGCTATTTTGAACTTCATGAGGGAAGTAAGCTATTTTTAAAGAAAATGAAAAAGCCACTCTCTGAGAAAGAGAATGGCCTTATGAAATTTAAATGCATTGATGCTTATACGTGAAGTGCACGATTATCTGTGGCAGCAAGGCAAGCTTCTTTGAATGCCTCGGTATAGGTCGGATGCGCATGAGACATTCTGGAAATATCTTCTGCAGAAGCTCGATACTCCATCGCAACTACCGCTTCGGCAATCATATCAGCAGTCCGCGGACCGATCATATGGACACCCAAGATTTCATCGGTCTCGGCATCAGCCAAAACTTTCACCAATCCATCGGTATCCATGGAAGCTCGAGCTCGACCCGAAGCCAAGAATGGGAATTTGCCCGCTTTATATTTCCTTCCTTGCTCTTTCAATTGCTCCTCGGTATATCCTACTGCAGCTACTTCCGGCCAGGTGTAAACTACACCTGGAATAAGCAGGTAATTGATATGCGGCTTTTGACCAGCGATAGTTTCAGCTACGTACACACCTTCTTCCTCCGCTTTGTGGGCCAGCATGGCACCTTTCACCACATCACCGATTGCATAGATATGTGGTACGGAGGTTTGAAGGTGATCATTGACTTGGACTTGCCCACGATCGGTTAGCTTCACACCAGCGGCTTCAGCATTGAGTCCATCGGTGTAGGGCTTTCGTCCAATAGAGACCAAGACGTAATCGCCTTTGATCTCGATGGTTTCACCTTTTCCATTATCGGCTTTGACGATCACTTCTTTACCGATATTTTCTACCGCAGTTACTTTATGATTGAGGTAAAAGTCAAAACCAAGCTTTTTCAAGGACTTCTGAAGCTCCTTGCCCATGGTTTTGTCCATAGTTGGGATAATGGAATCCATAAATTCCACGACAGAAACTTTAGCTCCCAATCGGCCATACACCGATCCGAGTTCCATCCCGATCACACCTCCACCGATCACGATGAGATGCTTTGGAATTTCCTTCATTTTGAGCGCTTCCGTGGAAGTGATCACCCGATCTTTGTCCAACTTAATAAATGGAAGTGAAGCCGGCTTGGAACCTGTAGCGATGATGATGTTTTTACCCTGAATATCCGAAGAGGAGCCGTCCTCTTTGGTCACCTTGACGGTATGGGCATCGACGAAAGAACCCAATCCATGGTGCACATCGATCTTGTTCTTTTTCATCAAAAACTGGATTCCGTCCACATTTTGCTTGACCACATCGTCCTTTCGGGAGATCATTTGAGCCAAATCGACCTTCAAATCCTTAAGGTTGATTCCGTGGGTTTTGAAGGTATGGGCAGCATTGTGATAATGCTCGGATGAATCCAAAAGTGCCTTGGATGGAATACAGCCTACATTGAGACAGGTCCCCCCCAAAGTGGAATATTTTTCTACAATAGCGGTTTTCATCCCGAGCTGAGCTGCACGGATTGCAGCCACATACCCACCTGGACCAGAACCGATTACTATGACATCATACATAATTTTTAGATTTTAGAAGCTAGACACAAGACAAAAGACTTGGGCTAAATTTGTTAAAAAAGGGACCAGTTCTACCCAGCCCCTCGAAATCGTAATTCTTAAATCGTACCTTTTTAGACTCCAAACAAAAGCCTGGTAGGATCTTCCAACAATTGCTTCACACGAACCAAGAAGCTTACGGATTCCCTCCCGTCGATGATTCGGTGATCGTAGGAAAGTGCCACATACATCATCGGAAGGATTTTCACTTCACCGTTTACGGCCATTGGACGCTCCACGATATTGTGCATCCCAAGGATCGCAGACTGTGGAGCGTTGATGATCGGCGTGGACATCATGGATCCAAATACGCCACCATTGGTGATGGTAAAGGTACCTCCGGTCATTTCTTCGATAGAAAGTTTGTTATCTCTGGCTTTTCCGGCCAATCTGACCACTTCTTTTTCGATCTGGTCAAAAGTCATGGTCTCTGCATTTCGGATCACAGGAACTACCAAACCTTTTGGAGCAGATACGGCTATGGAAATATCACAGAAGTCGTTGTAAACAATCTCGTTGCCATCGATCATGGCATTGACAGCTGGCCACTCCTGAAGCGCCACACAAACTGCCTTGGTAAAGAAGGACATAAAGCCCAATCCTACCCCGTGTTTTTCTTTAAACTGATCTTTGAATTTGGCTCTCAGATCCATGATTGGCTTCATGTTGACCTCGTTGAACGTAGTCAACATCGCCGTTTCATTTTTCACAGCTACCAATCTTCGGGAAACAGTCTTTCTCAGGGAAGACATTTTCTCTCTTCGGACATTTCTAGATCCTGAAGCGGCCGCAGGGGATGCTGGTTCTTGTGCTTTAGGAGCAAGCTTTTCAGCCGCAGGTGCTGGAGCAGATTTCTGAGCAGAAAGCGCATCTTCTTTAGTAATGCGTCCATCTTTTCCAGAACCACTCACTGACTCGGGAGAAATTCCTTTTTCCGCCAATATCTTTGAAGCAGCAGGTGACGCATGGCCTGCAGCATAAGAGCTAGAGGCAGAAGAAGAGGAACTTGCAGTTGGTTCGGCAGGAGCTGACTCAGTCTTAGCCGGAGCTTCTTCAGTCACCTCGATCTTGCAGATCAAGCCGCCGATTTCGAGGACATCGCCTTCTTTGGCCACGTGTCGCAAAATACCGGTAGCCTCAGCAGGAAGCTCGAAAGTAGCTTTGTCAGAATCGACTTCTGCAATAATCTCATCCAAAGTCACGAAGTCGCCATCTTTTTTGATCCAATTGGCCAGGGTCACTTCAGTGATTGACTCACCTACTGTAGGAACGATCATTTCCTTCACTTCTCCGCTTGCCGATGCTTTTGCAGCTGGAGCTGCAGGCTTGGATTCAGTTACTGGCTTACTGGCAGCATCAGCCTCTTCGATCACACAGATCAAACCACCGATTTCGACAGTATCTCCTTCTTGAGCTTTGATTCTCAAGATACCAGCAGCCTCAGCCGGAAACTCAAAAGTTGCTTTGTCAGATTCCAATTCGCACAACACTTCATCGAGTTGCACTTGGTCGCCGTCTTTTTTAAACCACTGACCTACTGTCACTTCGGATATCGATTCGCCTACAGTAGGCACTCTCATTTCTTTGCTCATGGTTTTATATGTTGTCTTTTCAGATTTGGGAAAAGAAGGTTTTATGATTGATTGAAAACTAAAAACAACCCCGGATTCATCCTCCGGGGTATGAATTTAAGATTAAAGTTTTAAAGCCCGAGAAACAATAGATTTCTGTTCCTCAACGTGAACTTTGTTATATCCGGTCGCTGGAGACGCACTGGTCTTCCTTGCGATTACGTCCATAGGCAGGTCTTTGTAAAGCAATCGCAGCAGGTAATTCCAATAACCCATATTCTCAGGTTCTTCCTGAACCCAAACTACTTCAGCACCTTTGTATTGCTTCAAGATTTCGAGAATCTGCTTTTTCGGAAGTGGATGAAGCTGCTCAAGTCGAATGATGGCTACATTTTTAACTTTTTCTTTTTCACGTGCTTCATCTAGGTCGTAGTAGACTTTTCCTGAACAGAGAATCACTCGCTTTACATCTTTTGCCGCAACAGTAGTATCCGGCAAAACCTCTCTAAATCGACCTGAAGTAAATTCAGAAAGTGGAGAAACCACCTTTGGATGTCTCAACAGTGACTTTGGAGACATGACGATACAAGGCTTTCTGAACTCCCAAGTTAACTGCCTTCTTAGCAGATGGAAGAAATTGGATGGCTCGGTAATATTCGCGACCACCATGTTGTATTCTGCCGAAAGCTGCAAGAAACGCTCAGGGCGGGCGTTAGAGTGCTCTGGACCTTGGCCTTCATACCCATGAGGAAGTAACATCACCAATCCGTTCATTTTCTGCCACTTGGATTCGCCTGAAGAAATAAACTGGTCAATCATGGTCTGAGCACCATTAGCAAAGTCACCGAACTGGCCTTCCCAAATAGTCAGGGAGTTTGGATTTGCCATGGCATAACCATACTCAAAACCAAGGACCGCATATTCAGAAAGCAGAGAGTTATAAATATGAAACTGTCCCTTTCTGTCCTTCATTTCTCTCAATGAATTGAAAGGTTGATTGGTGTTGGCATCATGAATGACCGCATGTCGGTGGGAGAAAGTACCTCTTTGTACGTCCTGCCCGGTGATACGAACTGTTTTACCTTCCAAAAGCAACGAACCGTAAGCCAACAGTTCAGCAGAGGCCCAGTTCAGTTCTTTGGTTTCAAAGAACATCTCTTTTCTTTGCTTCATCTGAGCTTCGATTTGCTTGATTGGCTTGAAACCTTTAGGAATAAAAGTCAAGGCCTCTGCAACTTTCTCGATTTTATCTTCAGAAATGAACGTTTCGGGTGACTGTTCAAAATCCTCCGGTGTCGATCTGCGAAGACTTCCCCACTCCCGCTCAAACTTGGTAGCCTGGTAAGGCAGCGGCTTCTCCTTCACCATATTCAAGCGATCCTGGAGCAACTGACGGAATTCTTCGTCCATTTGAGCTGCGATTTTAGCATCAAAATCACCGCGCTCGGTCAGTCTCTTCACATAGATCTCTCTAGGATTCGGATGCTTGGAGATGATATTGTAAAGCTCAGGTTGAGTGAATTTCGGTTCATCAGACTCGTTGTGTCCGTGTCTTCTATAGCAGACCATGTCCACAAAGATGTCTTTGCTGAACTTCTGACGGAACTCAGCAGCCAATTTCGCTGCAAAAACCACCGCCTCTGCGTTGTCACCGTTTACGTGAATGACCGGGGCATCGATGATTTTGGCTACGTCAGTACAATAAATTGAGGTACGAGCGTCGTCGAAATCGGTCGTAAAACCTACCTGATTGTTAATCACAAAGTGGATGGTACCTCCGGTATTGTATCCTTTCAGACCAGCCATTTGGGTTACTTCATATACGATTCCCTGACCGGCAACAGCCGCATCCCCATGAATCAGGATTGGAAGTGCTTTTTTGGCATCTCCCTTATGCTCATGGTCAATTTTTGCTCTTACAAATCCTTCCACTACTGGATTTACAGCCTCTAAGTGTGAGGGATTCGGAGCGAGTTTCAGGTGGACTTTGTTTCCTTCAGGAGTTACGATATCAGAGGAATATCCCATGTGGTACTTCACATCGCCGTCTCCCATAGTGAGGTCAGGCTTTGCTGTTCCTTCAAATTCAGAGAAAATCTGCTCATAAGTCTTGCCCATAATGTTGGCAAGCACATTGAGGCGACCTCGGTGGGCCATTCCGATCATGACTTCTTCCACACCATTAACAGCTGCAGTATTAATCACGGCATCTAAAAATGGGATAGTGCTTTCACCACCTTCGAGTGAAAAGCGTTTTTGGCCAAGGTATTTGGTATGCAAAAAGTTTTCAAAAACTACTGCTTGATTCAATTTGAACAGAATTCTCTTCTTCTCTTCTGTCGCCGGATTAAATGCCAGCGCTTCCTTTTCAACTTTGGTTTTGAACCAATCCAACATCTCAGGATCACGGATGTAGAGGTACTCGAAACCCATCGGTCCCTCATAAATGGTCTTAAGTGCAGAAATAATATCGGAAAGCTTAGCAGTACCAATTCCGATTTCATTTCCTGCCTGAAAGACCATATTCATATCAGAATCACTCAATCCAAAATCATGCGGGTCAATCAACGCCTTGCGGTCTCTTCGCTCGCGAACCGGGTTGGTTTTGGAACGCAAATGCGCTCTTGAGCGGTGGGCATGAATCAAAGCGCGAACTTTGATTTCCTTTGGTAACTGCTCCATGTCCATAATGGTACCTGGAGTTGCCAAAGCACCACTTTTGGCTGGAGGAGAGACTGGTTGCGTTGCGGATGAACCATTTTCTTCCTGACCATAGTTAGCCAAAGCAAAGTCGAAACCTTCGAAAAATTCTTTCCAGCTTGGGTCTATTGAGGCAGGATCGTTTTTGTAGGAAGCATACAACTCATCGATGTAGGATACGTGAGCGTTTGCGATGTAGGAGAATTTATCCATGGTTAGTTTTTGAGAACAACACAAAGCTAAGCCCTATTGTTTGGAATAAAAAACCGCTTATTTGTTTATCCAAATATTAATTCTTTCCCCGAATTTTATTCCAAAAAAAAAGGCAACGTCAAAAGACGTTGCCTTCTAAAATAATGCCTGTATGATACTACCTCAAATCAGGCCAAGGTTTGCCAGCATTGGATTTAACGGCCACTGTTCCAAATTCGCCATAGGTGTTAACCCATTCGAAAGTGAGAACCTCAGGTGTTGCATCAAGTACAGTCATAGAATAACTATCCCCATACTTATCCGTGCCTGTCATTGTCAAACGATTACATGCATCGTTGATTCTTACGTTTCCACTACCCCAAGAATCAGGATAGCAGGACTGCCAAGCACCGAAAGTACCGTCAGAAACCGTATATGAGCCAGGTGAAGAAGCTACTGCTGTCCAGGTAGTAGTACCTGAGAAAGTATCACCGCAGAAGGTTTCCAGAGCATCGAAATTATAAGTCCCCGCAAGATCGGACGGACAGATAACTGATACTACATACTGGAAAGGAGAAGCATAGAAAGGAGCGCCCGCGACGTTAGTGGTAACGTTATCAGAACTAAATCTCCTTCCGAACTTATCATTTAACACCAATCTGAATTCGAAAACATCACCACCTTCTATGGCAGCTGCGGTCAAGCCAACCGCGGCGATAGCTTCTGAAGCAGAAACTTCAAAAGAAGTTCTCAAGAATCTGGATTCAGAATTAGGCTGAAAATCAGAAGCTTGGAGCGTCTTCACCAAAACATCAGCTTGTGGCGTAAATTGAAGGCCTACTCCAGGAATCAATCTTCTGTGACGAACACGGATTTCAACTGTTTCCACAGTCTTTCCATCTTCAATATCAACTGCCTCGAGTGTTAACGCAAACTTTGAGCTTGCCAAATCGAAGAAGTCGAACGTAGTGCTTGTTCTGGCAATGGTTCTCAAATAAGCACCTGTATCAAATTCTGAATAGGGAACATTAGGTTCCACAAAATCGCGACAGGAGCTTAGAAGAATGAGCGCACTTGCCAATAAGCCGAAACTATATCTTAGCATTTTCATTTTTTCTAAATTAATTGATTAATAAATCCAAGGTGAAGGAGGATTCTTATCCCAGAACACCTGTACCGCGAGATTCTGTTTTTGAACTGCGTTCGTGTTGGTTACGACGTAGTTATTAGGATAAAGGAAAGATCTTACAAAAGGTCCTGGATCAACCTCCAAGGCAGGCTGCATATTTGCAGGCTTACCAGTTCTTCTGTAAAGATTGTAAGATTCCATACCGTTACCGAAAAGGGACAGCCAGTATTCTCTACCAACAATATTCATACGGGCATCAACACTACCTTGCTCATCATACTCATCAGCTACATAGCTAATGTAGTTTTCGACATTTCGCTCAAAGGTAGCATCGTCCTGAAATGCTCTGATGGTTGCGCCTTCACCCGCACCGACTGAGAATGATCTTACATAGTTCATGTGCTTTTCAATTCCAGATAGCAGTAACGCCTTAGCGTCTCCCGTTGTACCTAAAGTCAAGGCCGCCTCTGCCAACATGAAGTCCACATAAGCTGCTAACATTATAGGATGGATACCCGCACCTCTTGCACCCAAGTTTGGATTGTTTACTGGGGCTCCAGAATCATTGTCAAATCGACCACCAGCTGGGAAAGTACCATAAGCAGATCGCTTCAAACCATCTGGTGGAATACCATCTGGATCGAGGTGATCTCTACCCCAATAGCCTCTATTTCCGTCAGGATTGCAATATGGGAAACCACCTACAAGATACTGGGGAGGAGGAAGTTGAGAAACACACTCCTGCTCATCAGAATTGGTTGTGTTTGTCAAAACCTGACGATAAATGTAGTATCTAGTGCGAGGATCATCAAATCCTTTTTCCACTGTCAGGTGATGCATATAATACACAGACTGGTAGTCACCACCACCGTTTGTATATTGACCGGCAAACTTAGGATGTCTGGAGTCTGGATCAGCAGAAGTAGTACCAAATCGGAATACAAAATCATCACCCGGAGCTAACAAATTACCTCCTGCTACCAAAGCATTGATCCCTGCTGTAGAAGTGGCCGCATCAACTAGTTTGGTATTTAAATAATACCTCAATTTCAAGGTATTAACCAGTTTGCCCCATTTTACATAATCCCTTCCATAGAAGTAGTCATTTGGAGCAGTACCTCCTGTAGCGGCAGTGAAATGGGCTGCTGCCTCATTGAGCAATGCTAATGCAGCGCTGTATACTTGTTCACCTGAATCTGTCTTTGGTGAAAAATTCTCTGCACCCAGAATAGCTTCCGAATAGGGAACATCTCCATAGGTATCCACCAAAGTCATCAAAACCATTGCTTTGATTGTTTTCCCAATTCCAAGGTGGCGTTGAAAATTACCTTCTTCGGCAATAGGGATCAACAAGTTCACATCGGATAAGATATTAGCATAGCCATCCTGCCAGGTAGAGTTAGTTGAAACGGGCGTATAAGCAGCTTCATACAAAGCTGAACCCTGATTAATGATTCTGGTCAACCTTGCTCCACGATCAGAAACATTATACCAGAAGTCTCTCGCAAAATCCAGTTGGATTCGATTAAGTAGAAAATCTGGAGACACCGCTGATGGAAGTACATTGTTTGGATCTGCTAAAAGCTCATCCAATTTTTCATCGCATGACGTCGCAAATACCAATGAAGTTGCAACGGTCAGGCCATATATAAATTTTTTCATCGTCATTTCTAGTTTAGGGTTAGAAAGTAAGAGTCAACGTTCCACCCAATCTTCTTGAGCTAGGACCAGTTACGAAGTCAAATCCAAGACCATTACCCACACCTGTACCCAAGACGTCTACATCATAGTTCATGTTTGGTGGGAAATTAAGCGCTAAGAACCAAAGGTTTGTTCCGCTCAATGCCACTGAAGCTCGTTTGAAAGGAGTCTTTGACATCAAGGTGTTTGGCAATGAATACGACAAGGAAACCTCTCTCAAACGTACCATTGAGCCGTCAAAGACGTTTGGCTCATCAGTGGCGCCTTGGTAACCGGAGAAGAAGTAATCAGAAGCGGAGATTTGGTAATCATTGGGGATATATCTAGGTGATCCATCCGCATTGGTACCATCCTGTCTCACACCTGGCATGATAAAGGTGAGTTCTCGATCAGCTACAGGATCCTTAGTTACACCACGGGCAATAGTTGCGGTAACTGTAGATGAGTAGATAACACCCTTATGGCGATATTCCATCATTACGTTAAGGTTAAAGCCCTTGTAGCTGAATCCATTGATCCATGAGCCTGTCCAATCTGGGTTAGGATCACCCAAAATTACCGGCTCATTGGTTGGCTTATGAACTCCATTGGAAAGGATAATTGGCTGTCCATCGGGAGCTCGGTCAAAACCAGTGCCCTTGATAACGTTGAAAGGCTGTCCAGGAATAGCGAAGTTACCCAAGTCGGTAAATCCGGCTACTACTACTTCTTCCAATCCACCACCCAATTCAATTACAGTGGTCTCGTAAGTACCCCAGTTGATGGTAGAGTTCCACTCAAATCCAGATGCTGTAGATACCGGAGTTACAGTTGCCTGGAATTCAGCACCTCTAGTTCGTATCTTACCAATGTTGATGGCAGTAGAAGTAAATCCGGTTGATGGATCAATCGGAGACTGAGTAATCAAATCTCTTGTATTCTTTTCGTACAAAGAGAGATCAAATCTCAGCTTGTTATTAAACATGACTCCTTCAACACCAAACTCCAATTCGCCATGAAGCTCTGGCTTCAAGTTAGGATTTCCAAGTACGTTATTTACAGAGTGAGTGGTAGTCACTACTCCATCACGATCAAATGCACGAGCTACTTGCGAAAGTACATTTCGTGTTCGGTATGGATTAGGATAACCCGCAGAAGTACCATAGCCCAATCTTAACTTCAAATCATTAACTGTAGAAGAATTCCAGTTAAATGCAGTAGAAGGAATGAAGGAAATAGAACCTCCTGGATAAAGAATACTTCGATTATCCTTTTCAACTGTAGAAGTCCAGTCATTTCTCGCAGAGAGATTCAAGAAAAGGAAGTCTGAGTAATCGAAGGTAAGGTTGGTATAAACACCATATCGACGCTCTTCCTGAGTTCTGTTCATATTATTACCTGAATAGGCATCATTACTGGAAGAAGTGCTGAAGTTGGAATGTCTGAAAAGACCAAATGCTAACTGACCTTGGGAAGCCACACCTGCCTGCTGATAGGAATCATATCGAGTGTTACCACCCAACAATGCGCTCATACCGAATTTATCGGAAAACTCTTTTTTCCAGTTTAGGATCAAATCTTGGTTCCAAATGGTGTTATTGATGTTGATCGTTCTGTAGTACCCATTTCTTGTAGCCAAGTCGGAGGTAGCCCCACCTTTATTATACATCACCTCCTGAAGTTCGGAATAGGTATCCAAGCCCAGACGATACGTCATGGAGAAGTTATCATTGAAGTCATAGTTCAATGAAGTGGAGTTAAAGAAACGTCTTACATCTGAGGTGTTTTTGTAATACTTCAACAACCATCTTGGGTTGGTGATGTCATTCCCTCCTCTGTAATACACAGAACTTCTGTCGATTGGATTTTCGAAAGGCAAGCCAGCCAAATCCACTGATCTAGGAGTAAATAGGACGTGTCCAAAAACTGAAGGGATAGCCGAACCCGAGCCAAATGAGGCATTGACTGGAGGCGTCTCCAAATCTGTGATTGAAAACGTAAAGGAAGAATTAACAGAGAATTTGTCCGTAATCGCTGAGTTCATACCCAAACCAAAATTGAACTTCTCCAAATTGTTGCCTGGCAAATATCCTTGCTCATCAGTATAGCCAAAGCTCGCATTGAATCCTGTGCGATCAGAACCACCAGCGATTTGAACTGAGGTGTTTTTGATCAATCCTGTCCGGAAAATCACTTTAGACGGATCATCGTAAGCCTTAAACTCATACTTAATAGGGGTTCCGCCTATAATTCCACCTTCCCAAAACTCAGGGAAAGCATTTCTGATGTTTGCCACAGAGGATGTTGCAATCGGGTGATTGATCAGTAATCCCTCATCCATTCTTGGACCGAAGTTAGAGAAGAAGAATCCAGGAGCTTGCTGGAAACCGTTACCGTAGATTTGACCATAAGTTGGCAGAGAAGCCGCCTCATTGGTAAATACAGATTGATTGATAGTCACTTCTGCAGCTTTTCTTTTAGAGGCACCGGATTTGGTCGTAATCAAGATTACACCATTTCTACCTTGATCACCATAAAGTACGGTTGCAGAGAGACCTTTCAACACTGACATACTCTCGATATTGTTTGGATCGATATCCAAGAAACGAGAGGAAGTTGCTCCACCACCTGTATTGAATCCATTCTGTGCGTTTGTAGAGGTGTTAAATGGCACACCATCTACCACAAAGAGTGGCTGGTTAGAACCTGTGGCAGAGGAGTAGCCTCTAATCACCATGTTGGTTCCCGAACCCGACATACCATTGGTAGAAGTGATGCTCACGCCAGGAACTTTTCCCTGAAGTACCCGAGCCACATCTTGCTCAGGTCGGTTTTCCAGCTGAGCATTGTCCACTGAAGTTACTGCGTAACCCAGTGCTTTTTTCTCCCTTTCAATACCGATTGCCGTAACTACCACTTCGGATAGCTGAGACGCATCGGTCGTCAGGGTTACATTGACTACGGTTCGGTTTCCGATTTGCTCTTCTTGAGTCGCAAGACCCACAAAAGAGAAAATCAGCACATCGCTTCCCGCTGGTACATTAATGGAATAATTACCATCCAAATCGGTGGTAGTACCCACTGTTGTACCCTTCACGAGAACCGTTGCACCTGGCAACCCGAGACCGTCTTCCTCGGAAATTACCTTGCCGGTAATTACCCGTTGCTGCGCCGACACCTCATAACTGAGGGCCATGGTGAAAAGCGCAACAACCAAGAGTAAAGCTTTTCTCATAAGGTATTTAGTTTAGTTGATGCGTAAAGAAAATTTATTTGTCAGAAAATTCAAAAGCGGTCGAAAATTTGTCTGACTGGTCAGATTTGCTAATTATTTGGGCAAAACAGCCATTCTTAACAAATTTTAACTGGCGAGCTTTCTATTTGAGCCCATCGACCAAATATTATTTCTCAAATCATGGAAAAACTTGATAAAAAAAGATTTAACAATTTCATAAAAAAAGATTTTAAAACATCTCTGATTACCTCTGACACCTTTTTTAGAATAAAATTTTATTTTTTGAATTTAAATAAAATTTTTTATTGAAAAACAAGCAATTTCCAGGATTACAAAAAGAAAATTAAAATTCAATGCAATATTGAAGCATTTTTGAGTCAGTTTTTTAAGCATTTTTTGTTTTTTCTTCAGAAATAGGTTCAATTTTTAACCATAACTCTAAACTTTTTATGCGTTTATTAAATTTTTGATTCAAGGTTGCTCATAAGAGAAAAACTTGAAGCCAAATTTTATTTCGAAAACAAGAAAAACTAGTACCCTCCGAATACAAATGCTTTTACCTAAATACCTTCGATAGTTGAACGGGCAAATTAATACCCAGATTTGCCTTACCCCCCCTCAAAAAAAAGGCCTTCCCAAGGGAAAGCCTTTTTAATACCTTACACGGGAGAGAAATTATCCCCCGTATCCTGGATTCTGAACCAGGTTAGGGTTGGCATCCATTTCTCGCTGAGGAATGGGAAATACCATTCTAGGATCATCAAAATTAAATACCGTCTCAGAAGAGTTATCTTTTACAATTCCTTGGGTACGCTTGATATCGTGTATGATTTGGCCTTCATGAGCCAATTCCACTTTTCGCTCTCTCAATATCGCTTCCAAAGTCACTTCCGGTAGAGGTGCCAGTCCAACACGGGTTCTGATTCGATTGAGGTCTTCCAAGGGAGAAGCTCCCACTGAGGTTCCTGCTCTAAAATTAGCCTCTGCACGAGTGAGATATAGCTCAGCAAGTCGGATTACCTTCACGTTTTTAAACTGATCTCTCCACTTGGCAGTACGAAACTCACCAGCTGAAAAGAAAAACTGATCTAGCCTTTCATCATCAGCCTCATAGTTTTCTATATGAGAATCGAGAATGGCAACATCCCCTCCTCGAGCTCCAAATTCAGGAAGTGAATAGTACAAAAACATCTCATTGGTAGGATCTTGCGCATTGACTTGAATCGCAAAAATATCCTCCGGAGAGTCAGCATCGGTATTGAAAGCACTCATGTAATCAGGAAGGATTGCCTTTCCATTTGCAGTAGCTACCGCAATGGCACGATCGGCAGCATCCCGGGCTTCGGCATACCTGCCCATTTGAAGGTAAACCCGAGAAAGCTGCGCAGATACCACATAATTCCTGGCAAAGAAACCATTAGTCGCAGGGAGTAGGGACTCAGCACGCTCCAGATCGTTCAGGATTTGCTGATACACTTCTTCTACAGTACTTCTGGAGACAAAGCTTTCTTCATCAACCACACGTGTAGGAGTTAATACTAAAGGCACTCCAAGATTAGTAGTAGTATTACCTGCTGAATAGGGCTGTCCAAAGAATTTCACCAATTCGAAATACATCGAAGCCCTAATGAAGAGTGCCTCACCTTCCACTCTGCCTCGATCTGCTTCATTGACCACATCCAGGGCAGAGAGTACGTTGTTACTCACATTGATCGCCCGATAGGCAGCAGCCCATGTTCCTTCCACAAAGGAGTTGTTCACGAAAATCTGCTTATTGTACATTTCCCTAGGCTGGTTAAATGTACCCTCCCATCTTACTTCTCCTCCAGCGCCCAGCATTTCAGCATACAGTTGGATTCTTCCTCCATAAAGCGATGCCGACCTTATTTCGGAGTATGCTCCTGTCAGTACCCGCTTCACATTTGCATCATTGCTTAACGCTAAATCCTGATCCACACTCTGACGAGGAGGAAGAGTCAATTGATCGTCACAGCTGCTGAATACTGCAGCCAGACCTACTAAGCTTATTATTATATAATTTCTCATTTGTAGTTCAGGTTAAAATCCAACATTAAGACCAAAGGAGACGGTTTTTGCCTGAGGTGCCGAGTAGAAGTCGTTACCCAACAGGATATTTCCACCCAAATAATCCGCACTTACTTCCGGATCCCAACCTCTGTACTTAGTGAATGTGAGGAGATTTTGACCCGTAAAGAAAATTCTAAAGCTGCTTAACTTATACTTCTGTAGCAGAGATGCGGGAAGGGAATACCCCACACTCAGCGTCCGCAATCTTACATAAGATCCATCTGAAAGGTATCTACTGGATGCCTGACATCCATTACATAAGCCAAGACGCGCCTGAGGGATAGTAGTGATATCGCCAGGTTGTCTCCAGCGCTGCATTTGATCCCGGGTCGAGTTATCAAACCAGTCACCATTAGCTGCAAAGAATCCTCCACCACCATCGAAGATTTGATTCCCAAACACACCTTGGAAGAGGACACTCAAATCAAAGTTTTTGAAAGTCAAGTTATTGGTCAGACCTGCAATGAAGCGTGGATTTGGATCTCCCAAGACTACTCGGGCTGCCTCATTGTAATCGTTGGTCGTTTCGGTCTGCTCCTCATTTGAATAATAAAGCGCATCACCATTGGCAGGATCTACACCCGCATAAGCCGGCCCGTAGAATACCCCAATGGACTCACCTACAATCACCGCATTGAGGAATCGGGAAGAAGAAGGCGGAATCATATCCTGACCAGGAGCGAGCTCAAGTACTCGGTTTCTGTTTCTGGCAAAATTAAAGGCCGTGTTCCATGAGAAATTAGGCTTTACAATATTGGCAGAGTTCAGGACGATCTCGATACCGCGGTTTTCCATAGCTCCGATATTCTGACGTTGTACCAAAAACCCTGAAGTAGCTGGCACCGGAACATTGAGAAGTAGATCTGTAGTCTTCTTATTGTAATAGTCAAATTCACCTGTCAAACGGTCGTTGAAAAAGGCGAACTCAAAACCCACGTCAAGCTGACCGGTTTTTTCCCAAGTCAAATTTGGATTAGGAATCTGAGAAGGCACCAAACCCGGAATTAACCCATAGGATGCCGAGCCATACAGTCCGAGGTGATCAAAGTTTCCGATTTCGGCATTTCCGGTTAGACCATAGGAACCTTTCAGTTTCAATAAGCTCAGAACTCCGGCATTTTTCAAAAACTCCTCTTCGGTCAGTATCCATCCTACCGAACCGGCAGGGAAGAACCCATATTTATTGTTTGCCCCAAATCGAGAAGAGCCATCCACTCGAGCACTCAAAGTCGCTAAGTACTTAGAACCATATTTGTAATTGGCTCTCGCAAAGTAGGAAAGGAAAGAGAAGTTAGTCTGGGAAGAACCTCCGCCGGTAATCTCAGCTGCCGAGTTGAGGGTTTTCAACTCGTCTAGCGGAAACTCTTGACCTTCTACAAAAGTATTGTACTGGTCAGAACGCTGAAATGAGGTACCGACGACTGCTTCGATACTATGTTTTTCAGCAAATACCCTTGAATAGGTGAAGTAGTTATTGGTATTATAATTGAAAATTCGAGTCCATCTAGATCTCGCAAAACCATTTGTCGAAAGACCCAAATTGGTACGAGAACCAAAGAACTGCTCGTCGTTTTGGTTGAAAATATCAACTCCAAACTCGGTTCTGAACTTAAGATTTTGAGTAAACTTATATTCCCCAAAGACATTGGTGATATTTCTGAAGGTGGTATTAAGCCACTCCGCATTCTCCGAGTCGATCAGGTTATTGTAATAGGTGGCTGTCGGACGGTCATAGAGATTCCCTTCCAAATCGCGAATTGGCGTAATTGGCGCCAATGCCACGAGCTGCATGGGGTTGTTAAACTGATTGTCATCAGACAGCCTGTTGTTGGTGGTGCGGCTGAGCCCAAAATTTGCTCCGATCAGGAATCGATCAGAAATGCTATGATCTAAATTCAATCGGGTAGAAACCCTTTCGAAATCATTTCGGATCAAAATACCATCCTGCTTGTCATAGGCACCGCTAAAGAAAAAGCGCGTTTTGTCATCACCACCTGCTGCCGAGAAATTGGCATTGAACGTACCTGCATCTGGGTTGAATGCCTGTCTTTGCCAATCGGTATCTACCTCGCCGGTTCTCCAATCAGCCCAACCTGAATAGCGATCAAGTCTGCTTTCAACAAATTCCAAATCGGAACCCGCATAATCTTCAGGATTATTGATCGGATCGAGGCCGTACAATTGACGGTCATTGTTGTAGGCTCCTTCACGCATCAATTCGACAAATTCAGATGCATTCAAAAACTCCCGAAGTCTCGTTGGCTCAGAGAAACCTCTCTGTATGCCTACATTGAATTTGGTTTTGCCTTTTTTCCCCGACTTAGTAGTAATCAGAACCACTCCATTGGCAGCTCTTGCACCATAAATGGCCGCTGCCGATGCATCTTTTAAAACTTCAAAAGACTCGATGTCATTGAAGTTGATGTCAGACATCGGGTTGTAGTATCCGATAGCCCCACTGTTGGTCATAGGCACACCATCGATCACATAGAGTGGATCGTTTCCACCCGAAATCGAAGTAGTACCGCGAACCCGGATTTTGACACCCTCTCCAACTTTACCGCTGGAAGACTCTACAAATACCCCCGCCATACGGCCCTGGAGTGCTTCCTGGAAGTTGGGAACAGGCACAGAAGCCAAGTCTTCCCCTTTGATGGAAGCAATATTTCCTGTCAAATCACCTCGGGTGGTGCTGCCAAAACCTACCACCAAAACTTCTCCCAAAACTTTGGAATCAGGCGATAGGACTACATCCAACTGATTGCCAGATCCTACGGGCATCTCTTGGGTAGTGAACCCTACAAAAGAAAACACCAAAACATCACCTGTGCTTGCTTGAATAGAATAGTTACCATCTAGATCGGTAATCGATCCGCGAGATGTACCCTTCACCAGGATATTCACTCCCGGCAAGGGAAAATTGTCCTCGCCGGAAATAACCGTACCCGTAATCTGTCGCTGCTGTGCCAGTACATCTTGCCCAGTGGACAAGGAAACGAGCACCACAAGAAAGAGTAAAATTTTTCTCATAAAGTGGACTTTAAGTTTGTTCGACCCTAAAAGTACCCCAAAATGAGCTGGAATGAGAGTATTAAAGAATTAACAGACTTACTAAGTGATTATTCTTAAAAAAAGAAAACCCAACTTAACCCCTTATTTTATTAATTAATTTTGGCTTATCTGTATTTGAGGAAAGGATGTCCTTTAAAAGGGCAAAAGGATAAAATTTAATTTTTTTATAAAAAAATCAACATTTTTTCAAAACAATAAGAAAAAAAGACTCAGTTTTTGATAGATAATTAAATAGCATCTAATCCAATCTCGGGATTACCACACGCTTCATGGTCAGAATCCTACAGATTGGTGAGCTTAAAATGCATACCTAAGTGTAAAGGAAGCCTCATCCCACCATAAGTCGGTAAAATCAACAAAATTATACGCTGGCTTCCAGTCCAAACTCAGATAAAAATTGGTTCCATTGAAATTATATTCCAAACCTACAACCGCATCGACACCGTATGCTTTGTAATCCTGAGTCGCTTTGTAAACCCAGGGTGGCTCACTTTTGCCAAGTTTCCAAGTGCCGTAATGAACCCCTCCTCCTAGGTACCATTCCATGCCGCGAAATTCACGAATATCCATGTGGTGCTCAAAGAGCAAAACATAATTCATCCCTCCCCATCGTTTAAAAACCATCAACTCCAAGGCCGCCTGATCTGAGATAAACCGCTTCACCGATCCTCCCAACGAGGTGCCCGCTCTCACTCCGACCATGGTATTGGATCTTTTGAAGGAATACTGGGCCTCTGCAGACACAGTCACTATGAAAAATAATAACGCCGCAAGGAACAATGGTCGGATATCCATTCGCATGACAAAGGAGAAAGTATGATGCTAAAATGTATAAATTTTTTCCGGAGTGATACACATGTCCAAAGCCACATCATGGGGATCGGAAGCAAAATCTTCTTCTGGTTCAAAGAAGCTTAGTCCTATTTTGACTACCTGATTGCCAATCGGTCTCAAAAACCCATCATAATAGCCTTTTCCAAATCCCACTCGATTTCCTAGATGGTCATAGGCCAAAAGTGGAACCAAAACCACCTGTAGCTTGGACGGAGACACCATGATCGATTCTTGGGGTACCGGAATCCCCCACTCATCAAAGAAAAACTCGACATCACGAGGCAGTTTGAGGGTTTCCAGTGCTGTATTTTCTCTATTGGTCTGGGAAGTGTAGAGAACCTTCTCTCTGCTCTCCAAGACTTCTTTGATATAAAACGTATTCACCTCATTGAAGCGATTGATCGGAAAAAACAAGTGAAAATGCATCAGGTCAGGATGCAGATCTAACCATTCGATAAAGCGGTCTCTGATCAATCTGGAGTTTTGTTCAATGTGCTCGTGGTCGAGGGCTTTTCTCAGCTGCCTATATTCCGTGCGAAGTTCCTGTTTCGTTTTCATCAGTATTCCAATACCATCATGTGGAAATCCAAGGGATCAAAATTGACCAAAAGGTCTTGAATAAGATCAGGATTTGCCAGATAAAATTGCATCATGTTTACAGTCCTTTCCTGAGGCACTCCTTTCGGAGCCGCATAGTCGATTATCGCACGGACTCGATCCAGATGAATCTGACTTCTCCGCTCCTCGGCTTTTCGGAGCTTTCTGGCCATTTGATCCAAAATTTTCAGCGCTCTGACTTTACCTGCCTCAAAGGAATCCTTCAGACTTTGTTCCAGCTGCGTGGCTTCCAGTCCTTTTTGATCAAAAAGCAAGGAAATAGCCGAGCGTTCTTTCTCAAGCGTAAGATCGATCTGACAATGCTGAGCAATATAGCTTCTCTTCCAATGCTCAAAATCCTGAAAGATCTCACTGATCTTCAAGCCGGCTTTTCCCAGTTTTTCGGACCACGAAGGCTCCAGAATCAATGCGAAATTTCTGGGAAGTAAAACTGGAAAAGGAACGTCAAAATGATCAAAAACTCCCTTCAGCTGTAACCAGTAAATCACCTCCGCAGGACCTCCTAGATAGGCCAAATTGGGTAAAATGGTTTCCTGATAAAGTGGGCGCAGGACCACATTGGGACTGAAATGCTCCGGATTTTCTTCTGCTAGTTTTAAAATTTCCTCCTTTGAAAACGAAATTTGCTGATTAAGTACCTGATACCGCTCTCCTTGCCGCTCGATTCGCTCTCGGATTCCTCGATCGAGATAAAACAAGTTGATTTCCCGTGGAAAAACTTGAGTCTTATAGCCAAGTTTTGCAAGGTCTTCGGTCTTTTGCGTAGCCTGGACAAATGGCTCATGATCTGTAAGATCACTGACGATAACTGTCTTGAACAAAGACTTGAGACTGGGATCATTCCCGTCTACCACGATCAAGCCTTCCTCGCCAAACAATTCATGTACATATTTTCGTACTGCCTCCGAAAGTGTTTTGCTGGATTCATAGGCCTTCTTAAAAACCTCTGCAGCAAAAGGCACCGTTTTCAAAAAATCCTTGAAACTTGCATCCAGCTGAAACTCTCCTACCGCCCCAGTCTGATCCGAGTTCCACTGGTATTTTTTCCCATCCAACTTGAAGTAATTGATCTCATCAAAATCATGATCCTCCGCGGCCATCCAATATACCGGCACTACATTGACATCGGGATAAACCGCATTGAGTTTCTTAGCCAGATTGATCGTTGAGACGATTTTATAAATAAAATAAATAGGGCCGGTAAAGAGATTGAGTTGATGACCGGTAGTGACCGTAAAGGTATTATCCGAGGAAAGAGAATCCAGGTTTTGGCTGACTTTATCTCCTAGTTCGATTCCTTGATATTGTTTTAAAAGTGCCTCTTGGAGGATCTGCCTGTTTGCTTGGGGGAATTTTTTGGCAGCGATAGCTGCGTGGAAACTTTCAATTTTGGGGGAGTGGGTAAAAAAAGGCTGTAGGGCTTCTTTGCCTGCTAAATAATCGAGAAAAAACTGGGAAAATTGCCCGGTTTGGCCAAGGTCAATACAGTGTTTTTTCATTTGGAGGGATTGGTGTTATTTGGGAAGACTAACTGCATGAATCATTTCAAAGTTCGGTTTTTTTTCAGAATATCCTCAGAACTTATACCAGTGGCACATGGCCAGAGTCCTTTTTCAAGTTTTCAGGAAATTTTCCTCCCAAATCAAACCAAAAACCTCATTTTTGGCTTTGGAACAAAAGACCAACATGCTACCCTACCATCGCTTTTTCCTTTCCAACGGCCTGGAAGTCATCGTCCATGAAGACCACACTGGCAAAATTGCGGTATTTAATCTACTCTATAAGGTAGGATCCCGATTTGAAAAAGAGGGAAAAACAGGCCTCGCTCACTTCTTTGAACACCTGATGTTTGGCAGTTCGGCCAATGTGCCCGAGTTTGACCGAGAATTGGAGCGGGTAGGCGGGCAGTGTAATGCCTTCACCAGTCCTGATATCACCAACTATTACATGACCTTGCCGGCGAGTAACCTCGAGACAGCATTTTGGCTGGAATCAGATCGAATGCTCCAGTTGACCCTGTCCGAAAAGACGGTGGAAACCCAGCGAAAAGTAGTCATGGAAGAGTTTAAGCAGCGCTATCTCAATCAGCCCTATGGTGACGTATGGCATCAGCTACGCAAGGAGGCTTTTGAAGTCCATCCCTACCGATGGCCAACTATTGGAAGAGATCTGGAGGACATCCAAGGCTACACCCAGGAGGATGTGTGGGCTTTCTATCGCCAACATTATCATCCCGGCAATGCCATACTAGTAGTGGCGGGGGATGTGAATCCAAAAGAGGTCGAGCGTCTGGCTAAGAAGTGGTTTGGAGACATTCCCAATGGCCGTATGGATAAAGACCCGATTCCCCAAGACCCCGTTCAAACGCTGAAACGAAGTAGAGCCACAGCGGCAAAAGTCCCGACAGATGCACTCTACAAAGCCTATAAAATGCCCGCAAAAAATGCTCCGGGCTACTCGGAGGCTGATTTGATCTCTGATGTCCTGGGCTTTGGCAAATCTTCCATTTTGGAACAAAAACTCGTTAAGCAAGGAAAAATATTCGCTTCCATAGGAGCCTATATCACTGGGTCAGTGGATCCCGGATTGCTGGTTTTCTCGGGTAAAATGGAAAAAGGAATACCAGCTGAGGAGGGAGAAGCCGCCTTGGATGAAGTCTTGGACGAATTTCTCAGAACCGGAGTTTCTGAATCCTCACTTGAAAAAATCAAAAACCAAGGCGAGGCAATGAAAACCTACGAGTCCGTTCAGCTGCTCAACCGCGCTATGAATCTCGCCTATTATTCACATCTGGGAAGTCCTGATTTATATTGGGAAGATTTTGAAAAAAAATCCAACATCAAAAAAAACCAGGTTGACCTCTGGTCTAAAAATATCCTCAGAGAAGAAAATTCCACCGTTTTATATTACAAATCCATTAACGAATGACACCATTTAGAATAGGCTTTGGGTATGACGTCCATCAGCTCAAAGAAGGCTATGATTTCTGGCTGGGAGGAATTAAAATTGATCACAGTAAAGGTGCTGTGGGCCACTCTGATGCGGATGTGCTCATTCACGTCATCTGCGATGCGCTACTCGGCGCTGCCAATATGCGAAACATCGGGTATCACTTTTCAGACAAAGATCCCAAATACAAAGGTATCGACAGCAAGATCCTCCTCACTGAAGTCATGAAAATGATCCGTGAGGCTGGTTATGAACTCGGAAACCTGGACTCAACGGTCTGCCTGCAAGTTCCAAAGCTCAATCCGCACATTCCCGCCATGAAATCCTGCCTGGCTGTGGTCATGAATGTCAGTGAAGAGGCCATTTCTATCAAGGCCACCACTTCAGAATGGCTGGGCTTTGTGGGAAGAGAAGAGGGTGTTTCAGCCTATTGTACCGCATTGATCTATAAAGTATGAGTGAGCAAATAAAAATCATCACTACTGAGGACGGTTCGCATTCGCTATATCACGAGGGTCTTCAGGAGACGTATCACAGCTTTCACGGTGCCTACCGGGAATCGATCCATGTATTTATGCTCTATGGCTTGGACTCTTGGCTGGCTCGAAACCCAAGAAAATATCCGATTCGGATTTTTGAGGTGGGCTTCGGAACGGGACTTAACGCTTGGCTGACCTTGGTTTGGGCTGAGCAAAATCAAATCCCCGTACTCTATCACACGATTGAGCCCTTTCCATTAAGTAAAGAAATCTACTCTCAACTCAATTATATCGAGCATGATCACAGCATCTGGCATTACCATAAATATTTCGAGGCAATCCACCAATTCCCCTGGAATGAGGGCGGTCCTGTGTCAGAATATTTCAACATGAAAAAAGATCAAGTCACGCTGGAAGGAGCTCAACTTTATCCATCAGACGTAGTCTTTTTTGATGCCTTTGCTCCAAGTAAGCAGCCGGAATTGTGGACCAAAGAGATTTTGGCCGATGTTGTGGATGCCATGAAACCGGGGGCTGTTTTCACCACTTATTGTGCCAAGGGTCAACTCAAAAGAGATCTCAAGGAGCTCGGGCTGGAAGTGGAGACCTTGCCTGGCCCTCCAGGAAAAAAGGAAATGACCCGAGCCTGGAAAAAGAGTGGTCAGTGAACACTACCAACTGATCACTGGCCACTGAATTGGCTTGTCTTTTGCAAAAGTCAGCATAAACTTCACGGATTTATGCTGACTTTTATTTTCGCATTTTGGCTTAGCCTCTTTCAAGCTGACAGTGCCGAAAGTGCCAAACTGCAAAAACTCATCGCTGAGCGGGATCAACTTCACAGCCAATGGAAGGCTTCTGAAGGCAAGAAAACTGGGATTTTCGGCAATCGGACCAAAAAAGACATGATCGAAACCAATGATTGGCTCGAACGAATTTTGCTCAAAGACAATCAAATCATGGATGAGCTGCGAATGCAGGGTTCGATCGAAAAAGTGACCATTTCGCAGGAAAAAGAAGACTACAAATCCATCACCATGAAGCTCGAGCGGGATGTCCAAATCCTCAAGCGAGCCCTTGCCGAAAAAGAATCCGAAGTCAATCAGAAAATCAGCGAACAAAGGACATTGGAATGGACGACTCTAACTCTATTCCTATCCACAGCAGGGCTTTCTTGGTGGATTTACCGCATAAAAAAAGCCTCTGCTTGATCTGCAGAGGCTTGAATAAATGAGTTTATTTTTTCTTCAACCGAGCTATCGGAGTTCGGGCGCCTTTGGTTACCTGGTTCATCTGACACAGAATCTCGGCATCGAGCGGAAGGTACAAATCTACCCTTGAACCAAACTTGATAAAACCAAACTCTCCTCCCTGCTCGAGTTTGGATCCTTCTTTGACATACCACTTGATTCGCCGGGCCAAAGCCCCTGCGATCTGTCTCACCATGATGGAGTTTCCAAGAGTGTCCTTGATGACCATGGAGGTTCGTTCATTTTCGGTACTGGATTTGGGATGCCAAGCGACCAGATATTTCCCGGGATGATATTTGAAATATTCGACTACTCCTTTGACAGGAGATCGGTTGACGTGCACGTTGATCGGTGACATGAAGATGGACACTTGCTTACGCCTATCTTTCAGAAATTCATCCTCTAGGGCCTCCTCGATCACGACGACTTTACCATCAGCCGGGGCAAAAACGACCCCTTCTTCCTGTGGAGGGCTGAAGACAGGATTTCTGAAAAACTGCAGCACAATCAGATATAACACTACACTGACCAAAATCGACACGTTAATCAACAATCGCTCTTCGGGCAGATAGTAATACAGCAAATAATTAATTGCTACCAATATTACCATCATCCAAAACAACAAGGTTCGGCCTTCTTTGTGAATTGTCATCATCGTATTTTGAAATTAAAAAGGCGTGGAGAACCTCTCCCCACGCCCCAAAGTTAAGACTTTTAAGTTTTTGATCGAATCAGAACCCTCCGCGGAAGGTGTAGGTTTTAGCCACTTTATCAATCGCCACGATATAGGCAGCGATTCGCATCGGGACGTCATACTTGACAGATGCTTGATAAACATTGTCAAAGGCGTCTTTCATAATTCGGTCAGACCTTCTGTTCACCCGGTCTGCAGTCCACTTATATCCGAGTCGATTTTGAACCCACTCGAAGTAAGAAACGGTCACCCCGCCGGCATTAGCCAAGATATCAGGTACAGCCATGATTCCTTTTTCATTGAGAATCGCATCAGCTTTGGCAGAAGTAGGGCCATTGGCACCCTCGACGATAAGTTTGGCCTTGATTTTATCAGCGTTGGCCATAGTGATCACGTCTTCAACGGCAGCAGGCACCAATACATCCACCTCCAGGGTAAGAAGATCCCCTGAATTTTCCATTTTATCAGCACCTTTAAACCCTTCCAACACCCCATTATTAGAATCTCGATATTCGATAGCTTCAAGGATATTGATTCCTTTTTCGTTATAGAAAGCTCCGGTATGATCGGAGATAGCGACTACTTTAAGACCTCTTTCTTCCAGAAGTCTGGCGGCCCAGCTTCCCACATTACCGAAGCCCTGCACGGCACAAGTAGCCTGAAAAGGATTGATTTTAAGCTTTTGCATTGCGGCGAGAGCTGAGACCATTACACCTCGGCCTGTAGCTTCTGTTCTTCCCAGAGATCCTCCGAGTACCAGAGGCTTTCCGGTCACCACCGCCTGCACGGTCATCCCGTGGGCTTTGGAATATTCATCCATCAACCAGGCCATCTCTCGAGGCCCTGTTCCCATATCCGGTGCAGGAATATCCTTATCGGGACCAAAAACGTCAATCATGGCCATGGTATAGGCACGCATCAGCCGCTCGATTTCACCTTTGGACATCTCGCGTGGATTGCATCGCACGCCACCTTTACCGCCACCATAGGGAATATCCACCACCGCGCATTTCCAAGTCATCCAAGCCGCTAGAGCTCTCACTTCGTCCAAATGAACATCGGGGGCAAATCGAATACCGCCTTTGGCAGGACCGAGGATATTGGAGTGGATCACTCGGATACCTTCGAAAACTTGAATTTTACCATTGTCCATGGTGATCGGTAGAGAGACAATCACCTGCTTGGCTGGATTTTTCAACACGTTGTAGACTTCATCTGACAGTCCGAGCTTTTCAGCAGCGAGGTTGAATCTTTCCATCATTGACTCCAAAGGATTCTCTTTATCCTTGATGGGAGCCGGTTCTATGTAAGCCATATTGGGTTTAAATAATAATGTGAAATGCTGTACAAACTTAACCAGTTTTTCAGACTGGGCATCTCTGAATTAAAAGATTTTCAAAAACGCAGTAATAAATGGGGCCGAAAGTAACAATCCGTCAAAACGGTCCATAAATCCCCCATGACCGGGCAGTCCATTTCCGGAGTCCTTGATCTCGATAGACCGCTTGAAAAGCGACTCAATCAGGTCCCCATAAGTACCTGCTATGATGATGATCCCCGCGATCACCAGCCACTTCCAATCCGCGATCACATGAAACTGCTGGGATAATACAAAAGCCACCGCGATCGCCGAAAATGCTCCACCTAAAAAACCCTCCCAGGACTTCTTCGGACTCACCCGCTCAAAAAGCTTGGTCTTGCCAAATCTCGTCCCCGCAAAATACGCCCCTGTATCACTCGCCCACAAAATCAGCAGACATCCGATCAAAATCTCATAATGATATACTGCATCGACCGAAAACACCGCCAAATTCAAGAGTGAAAAAGGCATCGCTACATAAAAAATCCCGAGGAAGGTGTAGGCCACGCCTGTAAAGGGTTTCTTGTCGGTTTTTTTATACAGTTTGATGAAAAATGTCAGCGAAATCAAAGGGAAAATCAAAAACAAATACTCGTTTGGCAGACGCTCCTTTTCGATCATAAAGGTCAGCGTGAAAATAATCAGTCCCAGGAATGTCCCGAAACTTCTCAAAGGAAGCATCCCATCCAAACCCGAAAGCTTGTAAAACTCCATCTGGGAAAAACCCAAAATACCCGCAAAAATCAAAAAGTACGTCCAATCCGAATAGATTGATCCGAAGACCACAATCAGCCCTCCGATCAATGCAGTGATGGCTCTTTGGGCAAGATTTGAATAATTATTGATGTTAAAACGTGATCTCATGCTGAATCAATTGCAGGGCTTTGACTGCTTCACTTTGAGGTACCAACACCTCAAAAGTACCGTGGATTTTATAGGCGGTTTCTTTTTTGTCCATCACCACAGCAGGAATCCCATTTTGCTCCAGCACTCCTTTTACGATCTCGGCACGGATTTGATTTTGGTCTTCAAATACCTTGGTCCAGTTTGCCATGCTTGGTTTGGTTGATTTTTTTAAAGTAAAGGAATCCTAGGATAAGAACAAAAAAACCAATGATCGCCACCGGATAGGAAACGGTGTCAGAGGACTCCAGATCAAACTCGATCATCCCTTGATTTGAAAGATAAACCAACATCACCGTCAGGCCATTATTGAAAATATGAGCGATGATCGGGTAAAAAAGACTACCGGAATAGTGATACAAATACCCAAACAGTGCCCCTAGGAAAAGTCTCGGTATGAACCCATAAAACTGCACGTGAATCGCCGAAAAGATAAAGGCCGTCACCCAAATACCCCAATGCGGTGACTTCAGGTATTTCTGCATTTTGGGCTGTAAAACACCTCTGAACAGCAACTCCTCCCCGACTCCTGCCAAAATCCCGATCACTACTATCCCCATCAACAGCTCCGGAACAGTCTGAAAATCAGTCAAAAATTTAGTCAACTCCATCAACTGGGTCTCCATAGACCGCATCCAGGACTCCAAGCCAGACATAGATTCAGGAAAGGCCATTTTGGAGTTCCAATAGACTAGAAGTCCATTGAAAAACATCCCTCCCAGAGTCAATACCAAGACGATGGCAAGACTCATCAGGTCAAATCTTTCGCGCTGAAGGTCCCATCGCAGATCGGCTTTTTCCACCGCTTTGGTAATCACTATCGCGGCTACCCAAAATCCCAACCCGGAACCAATCCCTTGAAGAAATAGCATGGCCATTCTCCCATTTGGCACATCATATCCTCCTGACATGAGCGTCATCAGGTCTTCTGTCTGGATTTTGAAGAGAAAAGGAACAAAGGCCAATGCCAATGCCTGCATCAAAATGAGCACTCCGAAAGTGACTAAAACAATGACTACCAAGGACAATAGCCAATTGCGGCGCTGGCCTATTTCTTTGTGGGTTTCGTAAATCTCCATATTTGAGGTAAATTTACGCCCAAATTTGAATTGAGCAGTGGTTAAGATAGGAAAGTTAGAGCTTGGGGAGTTTCCACTCCTACTAGCCCCCATGGAAGACGTGAGTGATCCGCCATTTCGTGCAGTATGTAAGCAAAACGGCGCAGACCTTATGTACACCGAATTTATCAGCTCCGAGGGACTGATCAGAGACGCTGCCAAAAGCGTCCAAAAGCTCGATGTCTATGATTATGAGCGGCCGGTAGGCATTCAGATTTTCGGAGCGGAGATCGAATCCATGCGTGAAGCTGCGGCCATAGCTGAAGCCGCGGGACCGGATATCCTAGATATCAACTATGGCTGTCCAGTTCATAAGGTCGCCTGCAAAGGTGCAGGCGCGGGAATTTTGCTCGATATCGACAAAATGGTCTCCATGACCGCCGAGATCGTCAAGCGTGTAAATATTCCAGTCACAGTCAAGACACGTCTGGGCTGGAGTCACGACACAATACGAATCGTGGAAGTAGCCGAGCGCCTTCAGGATGTGGGCATTCAGGCCATCTCCATTCACGCACGCACCAGACAGCAAATGTACAAGGGAGAGGCAGACTGGTCTTACCTCAATCTGGTCAAAGACAATCCAAGACTTCATATCCCGGTCTTTGGCAATGGAGACATCGATTCTCCGGAGAAAGCCTCCGAATACCGCTCCAAATACAATGTGGACGGCATGATGATCGGCCGCGCTTCGATTGGTTATCCTTGGATTTTCAATGAAATCAAACACTATTTTGCTACAGGAGAAAAGCTTTCTCCACCTGATTTGAATGAACGCATTGCAGTAGCTAAAAAACACCTGGACTTTTCTGTGGAATGGAAAGGGGAAAAGCAGGGCATCTTGGAAATGCGTAGGCACTATACCAATTACTTCCGAGGTATCCCCAACTTCAAGCCATTCCGAACCGAGCTAGTCACTACGGAAACGTACGAGCAAGTCAGCGAAATACTCGAACGGGTAGCCTTCGAATTTGCCGGATACGAGTTCCAACATGGATAAAAATTTGACCTCAGGATTTATTTTCTGAGGTCTTTTTTTTGAGACTTTGTTAAGCTTATTTGTTTCCTTTGCAGGTGCTATTCATCACCTTTCTGAATGAACTCCCCAACTTCTGAAAACAGCCTGAAAAACTGGGCTTTGCTAGTTATCCTCACCTTGATCTGGGGGAGCTCATTTATCCTGATCAAGCGGGGACTGGAGGTTTTCAGTCCTGGAGAGGTCGGTGCTTATCGAATGGTAGCGGCAGCCAGCATCTTACTTCCACTTTCGCTCCCCAGAGTCAGGAATCTCAGCAAAAAGCAAGTCAAAAACCTACTTTTAGCAGGTCTTTTGGGTAGTTTTATTCCCGCCTTTCTTTTTCCTCTGGCCCAAACCCAACTCAGCAGCTCGCTCACCGGAGTTCTTAATGCCCTGACACCGCTGTTTGTAGTGATGGTGGGAGCTGTGTTTTTTGACACTCGGATCACCCGAAGAAATGCGCTGGGACTGCTGATTGCTTTTGTAGGTGTGATTGTATTGGTCACTTACAAGGAAGGCGGCGGCTGGGATAGCCTATCAGGCATCAATGCCTATGCGCTTTTTGTGATTGCGGCGTGCATCTGTTACAGTTTTAATCTCCATGTGATCAAAACCCGCTTCACCAAACTCAAATCCATCGAAATCTCCTCGATTTCCTTACTGATGATTTTGCCACTTGCCCTGCTGTATTTATTTGCAGGAACTCAGTTTTCGTATAAGCTGGTCACTCATCCCAGAGCTTGGGAAGCACTGGGTTATGTGACCATTTTGGGCATGGTGGGCACCGCCTCGGCATTGATCCTTTTCAATATTATGGTCAAAAGCGCGAGTCCGTTTTTTGCCAGCTTAGTCACCTATACCATCCCAATCGTAGCCATCATGTGGGGAGTTTTGGATGGTGAAGTCCTGCTGCTTGGGCATTATATCGGCATTGCGGCGGTGATATTGGGGGTTTGGATCGGTAATCGAAAACCAAGCAACCGCCCTATTTCCCCGACTGCAAAGCTTTAAGCTCGCGCTTGTTCAGCTCCATAATCTTGATGGCTTCCGGGTGGACTACCAAAAGCTCCTCTCCGGCAAATTGGGCTTGCTGACCGGGCTCTGTGATGAAGGTGACTGGAAAAACATTCGATTTGAAATTGTCTGGACCATCCTTTTCATACCGGAAGTTGACCATACGGACATGAGGTCCTCCGAGGTAGTTTTCTCCTGCGGACTCTGCTAAAATATCTCCCGGAAAAACTACCTGACCCACTTCCACCTTTTCGGTACCTGACTTCAATACCGAAAGTCGAGTAAACGATCCATCCTCGTGGTAGATTTCGATCATATTCTCATTTGCCGAATAGTTGAGATTTTCTTTCTCGTTTTGGTGATTCATTTCCACTGCTGAGACGATTCCTTTTCGAGGCGCTACAATGACAGTAGGCTCAGTAAACCGAAAAGAGACACCGACAAATGCATCGCTTTTTTCTTCGCGAATTCGGTTTGCAATATGATCCATTTTGAAAGCTGTAACTTTTGTTCCTTCGGCCACCGGAATAAAATAAACAGGGTCTAGCTTGGTCTTTGCGTAGATATTTCCCTTAACAAAACGGTAGGTGTAGGAATAATTTGTCCCTTGACCTGAATTTAAAGGCTTCAGAGTTCCAACCCGGGTCTGACCAGGGTTTGCCACCACCGGCACGGCCGAACTAGGAGCTAAATTCTGAAGATTGGAATAGGTAATCAACACCGTGTAGGGAATCACATCACTGTTGGTGGCAGTCAAAACTACATTAGATTGGGAATCACGCTCTGAACTCAAGGTAATCGGCTGATTGACTGATTGAGAATAAGCCACCTGAGTAGAAAGAAAAAGGAAGAGAAAATAAGCGAATCGCATTGGGAAAGAAATTGTTAATTCTCAAACCTAAAAATACTTTCGAGAAAACAAAACCTAATCTTCCAAATTCATTCTTTTTCGCCAGGCATAGGCTAGCATGGGCAGCTGCTGATAGGAATTGACACCTGCTTTGACACCTTGACTTTTAAGGAAAATATCATTGGATTTTCGACTCAGCTCCAGCGAAAAAGGCTTGATCGCTGCAGCCGCAGCTGAGATCGAGTTCAAGTCGTTTTTGACGCCGGAAGAAAATGTTTTGGTCCAGGTTTTATATTCATCAGGCGCCATTCGATAGTAATCCCGCATTTGGTATTGAAGGAGCCTCAGGTGTCCCGAATACCGAAGTAGTGGGTCCTCGGAATTGGTACAAATAACCCATGCGATAAAATTAGCCTCGCCCTCATCCGTCACTCCATAGCTATGCGCCATCTCGTGAGCTACTGTAAAAGGTTGCTCGAGCGGGTGAAGCGTCGGGTCGATGTAGCTTTCCCCGGTAAATGGAAAATAAATCCCCAAAATCCCCATTTTCCGCATAAATCCCGGAGGAGGAAACTGCTTGGTTCGTGGCCTACCCGTGAAATTCAAACCCAAAATTTCCAGATTTTCGCCCATGTTAGCTCTGACCAATTTTTCCAAATCCGGATAATCCATGATTTCTGAAATGGCCGATGAATCAGAAGTAACCTGCCGTCGGTATTGCTCGACGAGTCGCTTGGTAATGGTGATTTCTGACTCAAGCTGGACCAGATTGAGTGATTTGGGCTTGAGTGCGAGTTGTTGAAAAATGGGTGTTCGCTGGTAATTGAAGCCCCACAAGACCAAAAAGAAGAAAATTAACGCACCGATTCCATTGGAAGTGGCTTGGACAGTGTAGATGGATCTGGACTTCCAGCCGGTTCGTTTCCGAAACCTCTGGACGAAAACAACCAAAACCAACAGGACTAGGGCAACGAAAAGATACACGCTGGGAAACGGCAAGTGCCCCAGCGTGAGATCAATGACATTGCGTATGCCTGGGAAAAACTTTCGGGAATACAGCTCGTCCGTTGCTTCCGGATATTGGACAGCAAAATAACGGATCGTCAAGGCCACTATTCCCAAAAATGCCCAGGACCAGTCCCTTTTGCCCATGGATTAGATTTCTCTTAGATGCCCTCGGCTACCACTTCCTTTACCTCAGGAAGCATGCGGGTGAGGAGATTTTGGATGCCCGCTTTCAGGGTCACTGTACTGGAAGGACATCCGGAGCATGAACCCTGCAAAAGCACTTTCACTACTCCGTCACTAAATGAATGGAAAACAATCGCTCCGCCATCCTGCTCTACCGCAGGACGGATGTATTCATCGAGGATTCCTTTGATTTTCTTGACAACCTCAGAATCATTTTCATCGAAAAGTGGATCTTTTTCAAAATTAGCCTGAACAGCCTTCTGACCAGACTCCAAATATTGTCTGATGTGATCTCGAATGATCGTTTGGATTTCAGGCCATTCTACCTCCTCGGATTTGGTGACTGTGACAAAGTTAGACGCGATAAAGACACGCTGAACAGCAGCAAAGTTGAAAAGTTCTTTGGCCAATTGGCTATTTTCTGCGCTTTCGGCACTGGGAAAATCAAAACTTACTCCCTCATCTACCAACATGAAATTGGCGACAAATTTCAGGGAATTGGGATTTGGATTAGCCTCCATGTAGAGGTGAACGGGTCTGGCTTGGGCTTTCAGCATGGGATTACTTGATTTTGTATGCAAAGAAAAACCAAAAAAGGCCCCGGAAGTTCCGAGGCCTCAATTATTTGGCAAATTACTTTGGCAATTTGCCTTTGGCAGCGTACCAAATGCCACCGTAGAGATGCTTGAGAAAATCTGCATCCTCCCAAACGGCATCCACGTGACCAAGTGCCGTGTAGAAAACCCGACCACCATCAAACTCATGGTACCAAGCCATGGGGTGATTGGCTCCCATCGCTTTTGCCGGCTCATAGGTGGTCTCGTCTGCATTCAACAGCACCTTGATGTTGGGATTCATATTTCTGAATTCGTACAGCTCATCGGTCCAAAGCCAGTTTTCAGGCAAATGCCAAGTGGACGGATGATTTTTGTCGACTACTTGCAGGCGGAGTGTCTGATTTCTCGGATGAGCCAAAAAATACCCACCGATCAACTGATTGTACCAAGGCCATTCGTACTCGGTATCGGTGGCGGAGTGCACGCCCACGACGCCTTTACCGCTTTGGACGAATTTCTGGAAGGCAGCTTTCTGCGCATCATTGAAAATCGTCCCCGTGGTACTCATCAGGACAATCACATCATAGCGAGCGAGATTTTCATCGGTGAAGTGATTGGCGTCTTCAGTCGTATGCACGGAGAATACATGTTTTTCGCCCATTTTTTTCAACGCCATCACGCCGTTAGGAATCGACTGATGACGGAACCCCGCAGTCTTGGAAAATACCAATACACGGAATTGGCCTCCCTGCTGGGCAAAAGAGGCAAAACTGACCATGAAGGCTAAGATTAAAATAAAGAAGGTGGTTTTGAGATGCATGGGTTTTTGGGTTATGTGACAAAGATTAAGGAAGTCGATGGCATTCGGACTTGCGGTAGTAAGATAATCTGAACAATACAAATTACCATACGGATACTTTTCCAAACCATTCTTTTGAGCTTTGAAAGGTTATTTTTTGAGTAGGACAAAGAAAATAGCTGATTCAAACGCTGTGATTACACCAGAATTACCGGAAAGTCTTTCATTTTTAGCATCTTTATTTCTGACAAAAATTTGGCTTGAAATCAACTCTAGCAATCTAACCACGGCTAAAAATCACATTCAATAAACCTAAACACCCATGACCAACAGAAGAAATTTTCTCAAAACCACCGGCTTGGCTACAGCTGCCCTGAGTTTGGGATTGCCTCAATTCAATTTTGCCGGACAAAAAGCAGATCCTTTCAAAATCTCCCTCGCCGAATGGTCGGTTAATCGACTGATTTTCGGAAAAAAACTGGATCACCTGGATTTTGCCTTGGAAGCCAAAAAACATGGAATCCATGCCGTGGAGTATGTGAATCAGTTCTTCATGGACAAGGCACAGGATATGGCTTACCTCAAGGAAATGAATACCCGTTGCCAAAATGAAGGAATCACCCAAGTCCTCATCATGGTGGACCGCGAGGGCATGCTCGGTGCACAATCCGATGCAGACCGAATGCAGGCGGTGGAAAATCACAAAAAATGGATCGAAGCGGCCAAATTTCTTGGTTGCCATACGGTGCGGGTCAATGGCTACTCGGACATCGCTTGGTCCCAAAATCCAGCGGATGCCGCTGAAGCCTCGAAATTGGTTTCCGACGGAATCCGGAAACTCTGCGAGTTTGCCGAACCGCACGGACTCCATATTGTGATTGAAAATCACGGTGGCTTCTCCTCCAATGGCAAGTGGCTGGCCGAAACCATTCGCAACGCTGATCACCCACTGGCAGGTACACTTCCTGACTTTGGAAACTTCAGGATCGGAGCTATTGAAGGAAAATCCGTTTCGTATGATTCCTACCGAGGAGTGGACGAACTGATGCCTTTGGCAACCGGAGTCAGCCTAAAACCCAAAGTATGGGACGATGCCGGAAATGAATCAGATCTGGACTATGAGCGAATGATGAAAATCGTGCTTTCTCATGGCTTCAGTGCCTTTGTCGGTATCGAGCATGGCGAAAAAGACCGGGAATGGGAAAGCATCGTGGAAATCCGACAAATCTTGGAAAAGCTTCAAAAGTCAATGTAATAATTGGAAAAAGACCTGTCAGGTTTCCAAAACCTGACAGGTCTATCCTCTGTTTTTCTTCCAGTTTGATCAGCTCAAATTGAAATTGATCTTCCACATTTTTAGGATTTTCCGGATGATTGATCGAGAGGTACAGACCTTTTTCCCCAACGAAGAAATTACTCGGGTAATAGATTCCTCCCTCAAATTTCCGTTCAGTAAGCACATTCCCTTTTTCATCCAACACCATCACCACAAAAGCTCCCGGAGTAGCTCTTAAGGCTCTGAGTTGATCATCGTTTTCGATCGTGACCGTGGGAAATGCAAAACGGTAATAGACCTTGCGATAGGGATCAAAAACCAAGGATTCATACCGGGACTTAGCTGAGGAATATTCCGCAAATCCTCGGCTGTCAATATCTTTTTGAAAACTGGGCATGACATCTTCCAGAAACTGACTCCTTGCCTCCACGGAAATTGCCTCCCCTGAATTGGCAGGAAACTGATAAATGCGATGGTCTCCCAAAAAGGAGACAGTCATTTGTTCACCACTGTGATGAATGCTGTATTCGAGTTGCTTTTGGCTGGTGGAAAGATAATCCTTGGGAAATCCCTGAGGCAGAAGGCGAACCGCACCATTCTCTAAGTTTATGGCAGCAGCAAGAGCAATGGTATCTAATTGGGCTTGGGTAAAATCGGAAAGTCTTCCCTCTGCCCGAAGCTTTGCCACTAGTTCATTGCCCACTACCTTGGGCGGAGAGACATAGTAGCTATTGTGAACAAAAAGAGTAGAGTATCCCAAAGGAAGCTCAAAACGGATACGGTTTTTAACTTTCCCAGAAGTATCTGTGAGGACAAACTGATTGCCAAAGGGAGGGAAAATAAATAGGCTATCGAGACTTTCCACATGGAAGTATCCTACTTCGATTCCCTGATCGCCTTCTCGTTCAAAGGCAATTTCCTTCGTCAAGGATTTACTTTGCAAGTCAAAAATCTGAAGCGAGTTGCCGAGCTGATTGAGATTGAAAAGGTAGGGTTTGCCTTCAAGAAGGTATTCGAGTCCCCAGCTGATATTCGGAGTTTGGTCATTCAGCGGAAGTAAAATTAGCTCTGAAGTTGGTTCCAGCGACCAGGTTTTGGGTTTTTCGGGCTCCTTAATTTGACAAGAAAGAATCGAGGATGAAACAAACGTAAAGATCAGCGAGCTTAAAGTAAGTTTGTGCATCAGAAAAAGATTTAGCTTCGAAACTAATTTTTATCTGAATATTCTGAAAGAATTGATTGAAGATTATTCTCTTATGAGGCGATCAATTCATAATCCACCTTAAATGGTGAATCAGAATGCTTGGAAGCATTTAAGATTTCAATTCTCAAAATATTGCCATCAACATCATAATCAATGATCACACCGGGCTTTGATTCTTCACTTTCAGCCACTTTTCCCTCTGAGATTTGAATCAAGAGTACATCAACTTCCTGATTATAAGTCACTTTCATCTTTCCAGTATTTTAGAATCTTGCTGGTTTTATAAACGGTTACAACCAATTTGGGATTTTTTGTTCGGTTAACAAACACACGAATCAGATAATTTTGACCTTGAAGATTTTTAAAAATCGATTGATAAACCACGATTTCAGAGATCTCAGAATCAAAAATCACCTGATTGGGACTTTGCAAAACCATGCTAACCTCATCCTTAGAAATTCCTCTCAAGGTCATTTGCTCAATTGCATGTATTGAAAAATCAAAGTCCATAAAAACCAATTCTTCCTTAATTTACCGATCATCTTCACATACTTACAAACCCAAACAAAAGCCATCGATCAAGAAAACGATTAAAATCAACCAAATTTGAACGTTAACTAAAAATACAACTATTTCAAAATGCCCCAACAACTCGGACAACTTTCCCTCCTCGTCAAAGACTATGACGAAGCCATCCAATACTACACCAAGGTCCTAGACTTTGAACTTCTAGAGGACACCCGGATGTCAGAAACCAAGCGATGGGTGCGAGTAGCTCCTCCGGGATCGACCTGTCACCTGCTTTTGGCCAAAGCCGCCAATGAGGCTCAGGTAAAACAAATCGGCTTTCAGGCCGGAGGCAGGGTTTTCCTTTTTCTCTACACCGATGACTTTTGGAGAGATTATCAAAAATACACCTCGCGTGGTGTAGAATTCATCCGCGAACCGGTCGAAGAGAGTTATGGCATCGTGTCTGTATTTAAGGATTTATATGGCAACCTTTGGGATTTGATCGAAAAGGCGAATTGAAAAGTAAACAGTCTCGATAGGGATAAGAAAAATCCTAATTTTGGACTCCTATGGAACATCAACCCAATAATCCACTTCACGGTCTTCGTCTTGACACCATGCTGGAACAATTGGTAGCACACTATGGATGGAAGGAGTTAGGCGAGCGAATCACGATTCGCTGCTTTACCCACGATCCTTCTATTCAATCAAGTCTGAAATTTCTCCGAAAAACTCCCTGGGCAAGAGAAAGAGTGGAAGGATTGTACTTAAAGATGTTGAGAGATACCAAAAAATCTTGAGCCCTTAAAAAGGCCTAAAAATCAAAAAAAGCCCAAATCAACGATCTGGGCTTTTGTTTTATGAAAGTGGTTAAGATTATACGTAGTTGTTGAGCATCACCGGCATCACAAGCATGAGGATGTCTTCGTTTTCCTCTTGCTCAGCCGGAAGGATAAGTCCGGCGCGGTTAGGCGCAGAAAACTTCAAGCTGACTTCCTTGCAAGAAAGATTGTTCAACATCTCCACGAGGAATTTTGCATTGAAGCCGATTTCGATATCCTCTCCATCGTGATCGCAGGAAAGTCGTTCGTTTGCCTCGTTAGAAAAATCCAAATCCTCCGCCGAAATCATCAATTCACTTCCAGTCAATTTCAAGCGAACTTGGTGAGTAGTTTTATTGGCGTAGATCGCAATTCGTCTCAAGGAACCCAGTAACTCCAATCGATCGATATTCATTCGGTTGGGGTTATCCACCGGAATCACGTTTTCGTAATCCGGGAATCGCTCGTCGATCAGACGGCAGATCATTTTGATATGGTTAAACTTGAAGTAGGCATTGGATTGATTGAACTCCACAGTTACCGGCACATTCTCAGAAGGCAAAGTAGACTTCAAGAGATTAAGCGCTTTTCTTGGAATGATCAAATTCGCACCATTGGAAGAAGCCACATCCACACGGCGATATCTCACCAATCTATGACCGTCAGTTGCTACGAAAGTCGTGTTGGTAGGGCTCAAGTTGATGTAAACGCCAGTCATCGCCGGACGAAGTTCGTCAGAAGAAGTAGCAAAAATGGTATTGGAAATCGCTGAAGAAAGAACCTCCGTGGACATGTCAACCGTTGTCGCATTGTTTACAGTTGGGATCTTCGGGAAGTCGGTGGCATTTTCGCCTGCCAATCGATAACGGCCGTTATCGGAGCTGATTTCCACCGCATAGGTATCATGGTCGATACTGAATGTGACCGGCTGCTCGGGAAGATTCTTAAGCGTTTCGATCAGGATTCGGGCGGGTACAGCGATATTTCCGTCCTCCTTAGCTTCCACATGGATTTGGGTCATCATCGAAGTTTGCAAATCCGAAGCAGTGATGGTCAATTCAGAATCCTTGATTTCAAACAAGAAGTTTTCAAGAATTGGCACCACCGGATTGGTAGTCACCACTCCGTTGATTGACGAAAGCTGCTTGAGCAACGCAGAAGAGGAAACAATAAATTTCATAAGATTAGTAGTTATTTTTCGAAGGCCGCATTCAATTTCCCAAGTTAAAAGTCCATTTTTGATCGGAAACTTTACTACTTATCGAAATCATGTCGTAGGGCTTAGTGTATGTTAAACTCCAATGGGGTAAATTTATAAATAAAATGCAAATGCGAACGGAGGCCTTTTGCATTATGTGAAATTTTATTTCGCAGGAAAAATCTCTATTCAACCTGCTTTTTTGCTGAATTTTCGATTTCGCCACACCACCAAAACAGCACCTAACCCACTCAAAATCAAGACGGGAAGCAAGACATTGATGATCTGCCAATAGGTTTTTTGCGCACTGATTTTCACCCGATCCAACGGTCTGATCTGTAGAGTTCGTATCCTCGAAGCGATGATTCCTTCTGGATTTTGCAGGTATTGAGTAAGATTAAGGAGGAGTTGCTTATTGGCAAAAGTCATCTGAGCAAATGGATCTTCACCCAAAGCCAGAGGTTGGTTACTTTGCAGACTCAGTTGACTTTGGAATACAGACCCATCGCCTAAGACCACCACTTTACCTGTTCCGGATTCCAAAAACTCACTTTGGGCAAATTCATCCGGCCTAAAACGATTTTTAAACAGGGATGTAAACTCTCCCTCAAGCAAATACATCAAAGGAAGCCCACTTTGAGAAAACTCATTCAAATCAGCCTCCCTTTCCATATCCGAAAAAGCCACACGAGCCGGTGCCGGAATAGCTCGCATGTACAGGGATCCAAAAAGCAATGGAGTTTTTCGAATTCCATCTGCTTTAACGGTATCGAGCGTACTGGCAAATCGAAAGTTTATCTGATCCAATCCTTTGGTAATCGGGTGACTGTTCATCAATCCGGCATTGAAATAAAAAGGCCAAGGCAAAGACACCATCTGCTCGCCATTTCCAAAATTGCCACCCATGACCGGAATGTAATTCAGGTTGAGATCTTGGATAAAGTCCTTATTGATACGGATTCCGTACCTGAAGAGAAGTCGATCCAATTCATTTTCCAAAGGAATCGAAACGGTCCCCTCCCCTGCTGCCTGAGTCAAATCCACATCGGCACCTTCTGCCGCCACGATCAGATTTCCACCTTTCAGCACATATTGATCTAGGAGAAAAAGCTCTCGATCGGTGTAGCTTCCTCGAGGTCCCAAAATGAATATCATCCCAAAAGATTCCAGGTCCTCCACTTTTTTGGCTTGCTCGAGTGGTACTTTGAAGAGCTCAAATTCCCCATCCAAAGCCTCCACCAGTCCATAACCGTCATCTTCCGAGAGCTCACCATGACCGATAATCATGGCAATGGCGGTTTTTTCAGGCTGAATCAGTTTTCGGATCGCATTACTGATCTCGTACTCCAGATTTTCGATAGAGGCATTGAGTTTTTGGTCAGGACTCATACCTGATTCGCCTTTTAATATCAGCGCACCGGATTCATATTCTCCATCGGTGACTAGGATTCCAGGGAAAATCCGCTGTGCCTGTTGACCAGCGGTTTGGTTGACATAGACATTGGTCGGATTGATTCCGTAATCAACCAAGGTGTAGATAAACTCCAGCTGAAGGGAATCATTTTCGATAGAAAGCGGATCAAAATAGGAAAAGGTGATTCTCTCCGCTGCATAAGCATCAAACGTACGAACCGTTTCCTCAATGGACTTTTGCAGTCGGCGCATTCCGCCCGGAAGGTCGTCTCCGTTGAGTAAAATCTCTACCTCGATGGGCCGATCCAAATTTTCCAAAAGCTCAATCGTAGCCGGATGAAGCGAGTAGCGTTTTTCTTCGGTTAAGTCCACTCTGAATCGGATAAATTGACCTGCCAAAAGCAGGACGATGATTCCTCCTAACCAAAAGAAAAGCATTTTGAAGGTAGTTGAAGCGGCTTTTTTCATCGGTTTTTCAAAACTAAAATGCTACCACCTAGAAATACCCAAATCATGGTCAACAGAAAAAACATGTCCTTGGCATCAACTACGCCTCGACTGAGATTGATGTAATGAAAGCTAAGGCTGATTTCTTCAATCCAGTATGCAGCATTTCCGCTCAGTAAATCTGCCAACGCAGTAAAACCAAAGTAAAGCGTAAAGCAAAAAAACACACCAAGTACAAATGCCACCACTTGCTGACTGGTCAAGGCACTGGCAAACAATCCTACCGCCGCAAAAACCGCCCCGATCATCAACAAACCAATCCAACTTCCCATAAAACCCGCCCAATCCAAATTCCCTGGAGGACTTCCCAACTGAGCGACCGAATAGGCATACAAAAGCGTCGGCAAAACTGCCAAAATAATCAAAGCCAAAAGCGCCAAGTATTTGGCCAAAATGATTTTCAACAGACTCAGAGGGGATGTTCGCAACAACTCCCAAGTGCCGGTCTTTCGCTCTTCGGCAATCGTCCGCATCGATATCGCAGGAATCAAAAATGTAAACACATAAGGCGTGTAGGAAAACAAAACTTCCAAATCGGCATAGCCAAATTCCAACACCGAACTATCCGGAAATACCCAAACAATCAATCCAAGTGCTACCAGAAACAACGCCAAAATCAAGTAACCCGTCAGGCTACCAAAGAAGGCATAGATTTCTTTCCAAAATAGACTGTTCATGGATTAGCGGTGAGTTCGCGGAATAGGGTTTCCAGACTTTTTTTACCTTGATTGAGACTGATCAAGCTTAGATTTTTCTCTTGTACAACACTTAAAAGCGCCTTTCTCGCTTCATTGGGATCATTAGTTTCGAGGATCAACTCTCGATTTCCCTTTTTCCCTAATTGAACTTTGCCAAAAGCTTCGAACCAAGCCAATTCTAATGGTTCCTCAGTTTCCAAAAGCAATTGACTTTGGGAGGATTCGGACTTTAGATTTTGAAGTGCGTCAGCAGCTCGGATTTTCCCCTTATTGATCAACACCACATCTTGACAGATAGCCTCGACCTCTTGCATGATGTGCGTGGAGAGGATCAAGGTTTTGTCTTGCGCAACCTCTTGGATGAGCTGTCGGATTTCTACCAGTTGATTCGGATCAAGTCCTGTTGTGGGCTCATCGAGAATGACTACCTGTGGATCATGAATCAAGGCTCTCGCCAGACCTACCCGCTGTCGATATCCCTTAGATAGTTGCCCGATTTTTTTGTGCTGTTCGGGAAGGAGGCCTGTTTTCCGGATTAATTCTTCACTTCTGCTACGAGCATCTGATATCTTGATTCCATACAGTCCTGCGGAAAATTCCAAAAACTCCCTCACATACATTTCGAGGTAAAGCGGATTGTGCTCTGGGAGATAGCCGATCAAGGAACTCGTCTTTTGAGGATCAAAAAGCGCATCTTGGCCAAGGACCTTTACCTCTCCAGAATCGGCTTTGAGATAGCCGGTGATGATCTTCATGGTCGTTGATTTTCCGGCACCATTAGGACCAAGAAAACCCAATATTCTCCCCGGAGTAGCGGTAAAGCTCACCTCATCAAGCACTTGTTGAGTGCCGTACGTTTTGCTAAGAAGGGAGACTTGAAGTGACATAAAAGAAAAGGACCAAAAGAGAATCACCCGCATGGCAGGGGCAAAATCCCCTTTGGTCAGGTCTGAGGCAAAATTATCATTCTATCAGGGAATGACAAATATTTTAAGGCTGAGCAGTAAATGCCAAAATCTGGCTATTTGATAGGACCACTCTCAAGACTTTGCTCATAACCTAGGTCGGCAGGAAGATTAGGCCGCTCTGCAGCTGCTACAGCGAGCTGGTCGCAACGCTCATTTTCAGGGTTGCCGGCATGACCTTTCACCCAGATCAATTTGGGTTTGTATTTTAAATGGAGCGGAATGTATCGAAGCCAGAGGTCTGGGTTTTTCTTGTCTTTGAAGCCTTTTTTCTGCCAAGACCAAAGCCAACCTTTCTCGATCGCATCCACCACATATTTGCTGTCAGAGTAAATCTGAACCGGGAATTCGGTGGTTTTGAGCTCCTGAAGTGCCCGAATCACCGCAAGCAATTCCATGCGATTGTTGGTAGTCAGCCGAAAGCCCTCCGAGAGTTCTTTGCGGTGTTGGCCAAATTTTAGGACTGCTCCATACCCCCCCGGACCGGGATTTCCTTTGGCTGCACCGTCAGTAAAAATGATAATCATGACACAAAGAAATGAAAAAAGCCGGAGAGCCCGGCTTTTGGTTTACCCGACAGTAATCGGAAAAGCATTGGATTTGAAAATTTTCACTGCGATGGAAAGAAGGATGATCCCGAAAATTCTTCGAAGGACATCGACTCCGGTTTTTCCGAGTTTTTGCTCCAGCCAAGTGGTACTCTTCAAAACCACATAAACAAAGATCAAATTGAGTAAAATTCCGATGGCAATATTGATCTGATCAAATTCCGCTTTCAAGGTCAATATGGTAGTCAAGGTACCCGCTCCTGCGATCAATGGAAATGCAATCGGGACGATAGAAGCGCTGGAGGTCGCTTCAGGATCTGGCTTAAAAAGCTCGATTCCCAAAATCATCTCCGCACCCAAGGCAAAAATGATCAAGGCACCTGCTATGGCAAAATCCTCCACTCCGATCCCAAAAAGTCCAAGAATGGATTTTCCAACCAGCAAAAAAGCAATCATCAACACACCAGCGGCAAGGGTAGCTTTTTCGGACTGGATATGACCTACCTTTTTGCGAAGATTAATGATAATCGGGATAGAACCGAGGATATCAATTACCGAAAAGAGGATGAGCGAAACGGAGAGAATTTGCTTGAAGTCAATCATGCCGCAAAGGTAAGGCGATTTCTCCGATCCAAATCCTAAGGCAGATTAATTCCTAATGAAGAGAAATTAAAGAATTCCTGATCCGTCTTCTACTTCCTCAATAGCTTGTCGGAGGAAATCATTGAAAGGCTTCATCCTGCGAAATCCATCCAAGGCAAATGTCAAAAAAGCACCCGAGTCTACAGCCTTGTCTGAAATGGGATGGGAAACGGTGAAGCTTTTTAATTTCAGGTATTCGATATAAGGATGATTTACTTCGTAATCCCGAGGACTGGTTTTAAGCTTTTCCCCTTCGATACCTTTAAAGAGTTTTTTGAATTCAGGATCATTTTCGATTCGCTCGAGTTCGGCTCCGCTGTAGTCGATTTCCTTCCGGATTTTCTTCAGCGTATCGGCTTCCGGCATCCAGATGCCACCTGCCAGAAAAGAGTTTCCGGGTTGGATCTGCAGGTAGTAACCCGGACCGGGTGATTTTTTTCCTCCTGGAGAAAAATAAACCCCAAAATTCGTTTTGTATGGGTCCTTGTTGGCAGAAAAGCGGATATCCCGATTTTGCCGAAAAACACAGTCCTTGGGCTTAAAAGCCGAAAGTTCCGGTTCGATCTCAGTCATTTCTTTGAGCATGATTTCCACATCCTCGAGCAGCTTAGCCCTTGTCTCCGTGTACCATTTCTTATTGGCATCCATCCAGTCTTTGTGATTGTTTTGAGCGAGAGCGGTTAGAAATTCGAGGTAAGGACGCATAGGAATGTAGAATTTTGAAAGCTAAAGGTAGAAATTGAAAACCTTATAGGGTAACTCGGAAGCGGTTTTTGGGTTTGGAAAAAGTGAACTTTTCAGTAAATTACACGTGTTCAAAACTGAAAATCCACACGTGCAATGAATACGAAATTAACCTTGACCCTCGAAAAAGAGGTGATCGAAAAAGCCAAAGAATTTGCAGCTCGTCAGGGACAAAGTCTTTCTTCCTTAGTGGAAAACTACTTCAAGCTACTCACCTTTGAGCATAAAGAAGAGCCAAAGAAAAAAGAGAGGAAGCCACTTCCAGAAAGTTTCTTGAAGTTGAAAGGATGCCTGAAGCATGAAGGTGAATTTGATTATAAGGAGGAACTGACCAAGGCATTGGAGGAAAAATATGGACTCTAGTTACTTTTTAGATTCGGATGTCATTCTTGATTTCCTACTCAATAGAGATCCTTTTAATTTTTCAGCTGATGAAATTTTTGAAAAAGCAGTAAATAAGGAAATTCAAATCTTCTTATCATCTCTCACTGTTGCAAATATTCATTACCTACTCCGGAAGAGATATGGCAATGAGGGGGCATTGGAAAAGATCACTGAATTGTTGAAATTCTGTAATATCCTTCCCGTATCTGAAAAAGAAATTTTCTCAGCCATGAAAAGTGGATTTTCCGATTTCGAAGACGCCATTCAGCATTTTGCAGCGATCCAAAATCCGGAAATTGAAGGAATCATCACCCGAAATCTGGCGGATTACCGGAAATCTCAGATCCCTGTTTTTACTCCCGAGGTCTTTCTTTCGACTTTCATATAAAACCCATTTGCTTCTCAAGGTTTATAATTCCTCCATTGTTTTTGATCGAAACAAAAATATCGCAAGTCTCAAACTTTATTGAATTGATTTTCATTTCATTAATATGAATTTTGATTAGATTTAGCTCAATAAAAACACTTCAAATGACAACCAAGTTGGTTTTAGATATCAATGATAAACTTGCCGAAAAGGCAAAAAAATATGCTGAGGAACGAGGAGAAAGTCTTTCAACTCTGGTTGAATCCCTATTGAATCAAATTCCTGAGTCAACTATAGAAAAGCCAAAAATCAAGAATCCCGAGCTTGTTAAAAAGATCCTAGAAAGGAATGAACCCCTAGCTCCAGGATTGGAGGGCTTAGTTGGTGTTTTGAAAGATGTGACTGATAAAGAAGTTGAAAATATCCGCTGGGAGTATTTGAAAGAGAAGCATGGTATCTGAATACTTTTTGGATTCTGACATCATATTGGATTTGTTGATGGACAGAACCCCATATTCTGAAGATTCAAAAGTGATTTTTCAACTTTCTGGAGCTGATCAAATTAAGCTTTATTGTAGCTCAATAATAGTTACTAACGTCTTTTACATAATCCGAAAGACTTTCGGAAAGGAGAAAGCAGTTGAAAGTATAGGGAGTCTTTTAATTTTTTGTGGGATTCTTCCAGTTGGAGAAAGAGAAATCCGCAATGCCTATCAAAGTGATTTTTCAGATTTTGAAGATTCGATTCAATACCACGTAGCCATTGGAAAGCCGGAAATTCGAGCAATAATTACAAGAAATAAAAAGGACTACATTCTCTCAAAGATCCCTGTAGTGAGTCCAAAAGAATTTTTGTCTCTTTTCAAATAAAATCCACCAAGGTCTCCAGCTTCATCCCACGGCTGCCTTTGATCAGGATCAGGTAATCTTCCAGCTTACTGTCTTCCAACCAATTTCTAAAGGAGAATGGATCAGGGAAATACAGTGCCTTTGGCGCTTTTTCCAGTGCTGAGACAATCAGCTTACCTGTAAAACACACCTTGTCAATCGGGTACTCATTGACGATTTCCCCCAACTTTCGGTGCTCTTCTTCGGTGTGCTCACCAAGTTCAAACATATCCCCGAGAATGATCATTTTGTACTTTTTCCCGGTCATCTGACCAAAAGTGCGGATGGCCACTTCCATACTCGATGGGTTGGCGTTGTAGGCATCGAGAATGATCAAATTGCTGCGTTTCTCGATGAGTTGGGAGCGCATGTTTTCGGGTTTGTAGTTGACAATTCCCTCAACGGCTTTTTCCATAGGCACTCCGAAAAACTTCCCTATCGTCAGCGCATTGGCAATGTTTCCGAAATTGTAAGCACCAATCAAGGAGGTCAGATGCTCCCCGGGAACACCTTCGACTGAGAACTTCACGAAGGGATCCGCACCCGGAAACAGAACTTCACAGAAATCCCCTTTCGCCGGATAAAGCACCGGATTCTCAAATCGCTTGATCATATTGGAAAGGATCGGGTCTTGCGTATTGATAAAGACCGTTCCTTTATTTGCTCTCAGGTGCTGGTACAATTCTGTTTTGGTTTTGAGCACCCCTTCTGGACCGCCCATTCCTTCCAAGTGTGCCTTTCCTATATTAGTGATAAAACCATGGGTAGGTTCGGCGATATCGCAGAGCTCTTTGATGTCACCTTGCTTGTTGGCGCCCATTTCGATGATGGCGATTTCATGCTCGGGCTTTAAGCGGAGCAAAGTCAAAGGCACGCCAATGTGATTGTTTAGATTTCCAATGGTCGCCAGCGTGTTGAACTTTTGCTTCAATACGGCATGCAAGAGCTCTTTGGAGGTGGTTTTTCCATTGGAACCAGTCAATCCGATTACCGGAATGGTAAATTTTCGCCGATGATGGGTAGCCAGATGTTGTAAGGTAGTCAGCACATCCTCGCAGATAAAATAGCGTTCGTCATCCTCGACAAAGTATTTCGCCTCATCGATCACTACAGCGGATGCCCCCATTTCCAAGGCTTTGGCCGCAAACTCATTCGCGTTGAAATTCGGTCCCTTCAATGCAAAAAAGAGATTACCCGGATCGATCTTACGGGTATCGGTGCTGACGCCTGTGCTTTTGAGAAAAAGCTGGTAAAGGATATCGAGGTTCATTTTTCGGGAAAATTTGCCACAAAATAACGCAAACCGCACATCTTTGGAGAGCTCGATTCGTTTTATTTTGGAGTTTCATTTTACCCCACCATGCAAAAATTCCTCGTCCTGATTTTTCTGCTGATTGCCTCTTCGGCTTTCCCTCAGGCAGTTTTTGAATTTGATCAAGGCAAATCAGTCCAGGTTAGCGGTCAGGCTATTCCTATTGGGTTCTCCCAAGGCATCAACTCCGCTCAAATCCAAACTATCGATCTCACCGGTGATGGAGTCGAAGAATGGGTGATTTGGGATATCAATTCCCGGCAACTTCAGGTTTTCGAGAAAAATGGGGAAAATTTCAACCTTAGACCCGAACTCGCCTACTTTTTCCCTGCAGACATCAGTGGTTTTTTGGTTTTGGCTGATTTTGATCAGGATGGAAAAAAGGACCTCTTCACCTCCACCCCACTTGGCATACGGGCATTCCGAAATACTTTGACAGGAAACCAGATTTCCTGGCAGTTAGCTCAAAATTTCCTCAAACTGGAAGGCGCCAATAACATCCCTGCCAACAATCTGGACACGCCACTCCTGCAGGATATGGATGGTGACGGGGACTTGGATCTGGTGATTTTCAACTTTGCGGTGGGAGACTTTCTGGAGTTTTACCGCAATACATCCATGGAGCGAAAAGGAACGCCCGACATTGACGGTTTTGCTTTTCCTGTCCGGCATTGGGGAAATTTTGAGTTTTGTGCCTGCGCTCAGATCAGTTTTGACCAAACCTGTGACGGGAGACCTCTTAATTCAGAAAATCGACTGGATGAAAACGCCCGAATCCAGCATGCAGGAGGGCACAGCATTTTGTACCGTGATTTTACTGGAGATGAGATCCCGGATTTGCTTTTAGGTCGTGACGAGTGCAATACGCTCTACTTTCTCCAAAATACTGGAACATCCGACAATCCACGATTCAATTCTTTTTCTACCCAAGTCCCAGGCTATGGTTCCTTGCCTCAATTTCCGAGATTTCATGTGGGTAGAATGGTTGGTGATGAGTTGGTCGTCAGCTTAAACACGAATGAAACAGCAGCCCCCTTCCACATTGACTTTGCCAATTCGGTGGTGAAACTGGAGAAAAGTACAGGAGCAATCAGCCCCATCCTTCAAGATCAGTTATTCGATTTGGGGGAAAATGCCCGTCCTTATTTTAAGGGGAATATCTTCGCTGGGGAACTTTGGCTGACTGCCAATGTCAAAAATGAAAATGCGGTTCAAGGCCAAGCCTATCGCCTGAGCTATTCGGGAGATCAGTTTGAGTTGCTGAATGAAGATTACATCGGCCTTTCAACCCTAAATCTGCTGGATGTCCAACTTATCGAATACGGCAGCGCCAACAACCAGTCTTTCCTCTTGGTTTCTGGGCTGAGGACTACCAATGGCGTTCCAAGTCAGGTGCTCCTAAGAGGTCAAGGTCAAAACTGGAATGACTTTCAGCTAGCTGGTCTGACGCTTCGAGTGGGCGATCAGCTTACATTTTTTCCTTATCAAGGAAAAGACCATCTGCTTGTCGCTGCGCAAAATGGAAGTCTGACACTCTATGAAGTGGATTTGGAAGCCCAAACGGCAACCCTAAAAACTGCCAATTTCCTGGGCTTTCAGGACAATCCTGCCAATCGAAATTTGAGTGTAGCAGTACGAATTCAGGAAAGTCCGGACTTGTACTCCGTGGACCAAACTGGCCGGATTTTTCTGATCGAGGACATGATGAACTCGGAAGTTCGAGAAGAAGTCTTACTCAAAATCGGAGATCAAAATTTCCCTTTTCGCTTGGGAAGAAACAATTGGATCTCCGTAGTCAATCCGGGGTTTGATGAAAATGTGGATCTGATTTTGGGAAGTCGAGGCGGAGGAATTACCTATCTGAAATCCGTAAAATCCGAATCTCCTACAGACGGTGAACTATTGGTTAAAGTCTATCCCAATCCTGCCTCCGGACCCTTCAAGGTCATTTCCAATACCAAAGCAAAAGGGCGTTTGATCAATTCTTTGGGACAAATCCTGATAGAGGAAATCCTAATTCCCGCCAACCGGGAAGTAGAAATCCAAGCCCAAACCCTACAACCTGGACTTTACTTTTTGCAACTGGAAACCGAGGATCGGAAAGTGGTGGTAAAGAAGCTGCTGGTGAGGTGAAATTATTCTCCCGCTGATTCCGCGGAAAAAGTCGCGGAAGACCGCAGATTTATTTAACTCATTTTCGAGAAAACATTACAACCAACCTAAGGAGACGCTTGAGTTTTCAGCCTTCTGATTTCAGCTTTCTACCTTTCTGGATATCCCATTTGCCCACCTCCTCTAAAACATCTAGCTTCGGTTCAGAATTATAAATCCAATGAAGAATATATACACTCTCATTTTCCTGGCACTTTTTGCCTGGGCATGTAAATCAGGCCCGGAAAATCCCGCCGACAAAGTTTTCATCAACGGGACGATCTACACCGTGGACGAAGCTAATTCTCAAGTTCAAGCTGTGGCCGTCAAAGATGGGTTGATCCTAGCTTTAGGCTCGACCGAAGAAATCCAAGCCTATGTAGGCGAGTCTACCGAAGTGATCGACTTACAGGGCAAAACCATGACTCCGGGATTTATTGAATCTCATGCTCACCTGATGGGCATCGGGTACAACAAGCTGGAAATCGACCTCATGGGTGTCAAAACCTACGACGAACTCATCCAAAAAGTAGCCGAGGCCGCTGCCACCGCCAAGCCGGGAGACTGGATCACTGGTCGTGGTTGGCATCAGGACAAATGGCTGCAAATGCCCGAGAAAACTGTCAAGGGCTTCCAAACCCATGATGCCCTCAGTGCGGTCACTCCAAACAATCCAGTGTACCTCGCACATGCTTCCGGCCATGCTTCGTTTGTCAATCAGAAGGCGATGGAACTTGCAGGCATTACCCCTTTACGAAGTGAGAAACCCACCCAGGAAGTCGAAGGTGGCGAAGTCCTCCGCGACGAATTGGGTAATCCAACTGGAGTTTTGGTGGAGCGAGCCTCTGCTTTGGTGGCAAAACTGATCCCTGAGACTACCCCAGAGAAAAATGAGGAAGCCTTGACCTTGGCACTTCAGGAACTGGCCGAAAAAGGCATTACTTCCTTCCATGATGCTGGTTCGGGTCAGGATGTGATCGACTTGGTTCAAAAGTTCAAAAACGAAGGCAAACTCACCTCCCGCATGTACATCATGCTGACTGGTCGTCAGCCGGAGTTGCTGGAAGCTTGGTACAAAAAAGGCCCGATGATCGATCCTGATCATTTTCTTACGGTGCGCTCCATCAAATTGAATTGCGACGGGGCTCTTGGTCCTTGGGGAGCATGGCTGCTGGAAGATTACGCTGACAAGCCTGGCCATCGAGGTCACGAGACGCTACCGATGTCAGTCGTCACGGAGGTTTCCGAAAAGGCCCTGCCGCTCGGTTTTCAGGTTTGCTCCCATGCCATAGGGGATCGTGCAAACCAAGAGATTTTGGATCGATACGAGGCGGCTTTCGCCAAAAATCCCGAAGCCAAAGATCATCGCTTCCGCATCGAGCATGCTCAGCACTTGCATCCGGACGACATACCTAGATTTGGCCAGTTGGGGGTGATTGCAGCTATGCAGGCGATTCACTTGAGTTCGGACCGACCTTGGGCCATCGATCGTTTGGGAGAAAAACGCATCATCGATGGGGCCTATGTATGGCAGAGTCTGTTCAAGACCGGCGCCCGCATTGCCAACGGTACCGATGCCCCTGTGGAGCCTGTAGATCCAATCCCTTCTTTCTATGCCTCCGTGACTCGCAAGACTTTGGAAGGACTTCCGGAAGGAGGATATGAGGGTGATCAAAAAATGACCCGTGAACAAGCTTTGAAGTCCTACACTTTAGACGGTGCCTATGCCGAGTTCGAAGAAGGTTTCAAAGGATCCATCGAAGTAGGTAAGGCTGCTGACTTCACGGTTTTCGACAAAAACATTATGGAAATCCCTGAGGATGAAATCCTGCAAACTAAGGTGCAGATGACCGTGGTGGGAGGAAAATTGGTTTACCAGAAAAAGTAAAAATCCACTCCATTTAGTTCGAGGCCTGCTTCTGAAGCAGGCCTTCTTTTTTTCAATGGTTCGCAGATCTAAGGTAAATCAACTATTTTCAGCCCTTAACAAAAATTACCCATGAGAAAACACCTACTCTTTCTTTGGCTTTTTGCCCTGACCGTTCAGGTCGTAATTGCCCAAGATGCTCCCAAACCCATGTCATGGAAAGACGTGGCCACCTGGAAATCCTTGCCCGGTGGAGGATACAAGCTTTCCCCTGATGGACAATGGATGGCTTACGTCCTTACCGGAATAGAAGTGGATGGTGAACTGATCCTCCAAAAGACCGCTGATCCGGCCAGCAAAAAGTCCTTCCCGATCGGGAATGCCAGCTTTGCCAGCTTCGAATTCAGCGAAAACAGTCAGTGGATCGCCTTCAAGGAATATCCCAAGTTTGCCGAAAAGCAAGCCAACGAAAAAGCAAAAGGTAAACCGCTCAAGGAAAAACTCCACCTGATCAAACTCGGCACCGAAGACAAAAAGACATTTGAAGGAGTCGGAGGATTTTCTTTCAATGGAGAAGCTGCTTCTCACTTGGTCATCAACCTTCCCAAAGAAGGAAATGGGGAAGCCAAAGGTTCCGACCTCTTGATCTACCACCTTGCCACCGGCAAATCTCAAAACCTCGGCAATGTGCGAGAGCATGCCGTTAATAAAGCTGGAACTCACCTTGCCTACACCGTCGATGCTGCCAATTCTCAGGGAAATGGTCTTTACCTCCTGAACATGGCGAGCAATTCCATCCAAGTCCTTGATTCGGACGAAGCAGGCTATCAGAGCATCAACTGGACCGAAAAAGGGGATGCCTTTGCCGTCCTGAAAATGAAAAAAGACAAAAAGTACAAGCAGGACAAAGGGGCAGTGTTAGGAGTGAAAAACCTTTCAAATCCTCAGCTGAGCTTGTACGAACCTGCGAAAGATTCAACCGGATTTGACCAGAAATACACCATCAGCCCCAATCGCCGCCCGATGTGGTCTGAGGATCTGAGCAGATTGTTCTATGGCATTCATCCTTTGGTTTTGGCAGAAAAAGAAACGCCGAAAAAAGCAGTAAATGAAGATTCTGTGAAAACAGCAGAGTCCGAAAATCTGGCCAAAATCATGGCTGACACGACCATCAAATCGATCGCTGACCTGCAAAAAGCCATCGGTAAACTCAACGCCGGCAAGTCAGACGACAAAAAATCCAATGATGCCAAAAAGCCCGATATGACTATCTGGCATTGGCAGGACGATCGCCTACAGTCCCGTCAGCAAGTGCTGGAAAATATGGATAAAAACTACAGCTTCTGGGCCATGTACGATGTAGCCGGCAATAAGCATATCGCCCTACAGGATAGCAGCATGCGTGACCTCAACATCCTTCCTCAGGAGCATTTTGCGCTAGGTTCGGATCAACAGAAATATGAGCTTGATATCAATCTGAATGGCCAAAACTACCGGGATTACTACTTGGTAGATTTGAAAACAGGCGCAAAAACCCTCCTGTTTGAAAACTTCTACCTGCCTTCTTTTGCTTCGATGCCGCGACCATCCACAGATGGCAAGAAGTTGCTTTACGGCAAGGACGGGCACTTTTATATCTATGATATTTTAGCCAAAACCCATACAAATATCACAGAATCTCTTCCTGTGACTTTTGTAAATGTGGAAGATGATCACAATGTAGAAAAGCCCTTGCAGAATCCTTTGGGCTGGAGCTCGGACAGCCAATATGTGCTGCTCAGAGATGGATGGGATATCTGGCAGATTCCGATGAGTGGAAAAGAATCTCCGACCAACCTCACTCAAAATGGTCGATCTCAAAAGATCCGCTACCAATACCGATTTGGCTTGGATCCTGAGGAAAAAGGAATTGATCTCCGCAAAACTGCCTACATCCGCATGTACGGCGAAAACACCAAGAAAAGCGGAATAGCTACCCTGGCTCCTGCCAAAAAAGGAGGACTAGCCGCAGGAGTTAAGGTGTTGTCTTGGGAAGATGCCAACATTCAAGGTCTAGCCAAAGCGGAAAAGGCTTCGGTTTACACCTTTACCAAGGAAAATTCCAATGCACCAACCCAGGTTTACCTGACTGATGCTAGCTTGAGCAATCCCAAGCAAGTCACCGAAAATGCTCCTGATGCCGGTAAATTTGCTTGGTCCTCAGGGGTGAAACTAGTGGATTATGTGACTGCCAAAGGTGATTCGCTTCAGGCAGCTCTATTCCTTCCGTCAGGATATGTGGAAGGCCAAAAGTATCCGACAGTGGTGTATTACTACGAAAAGCTTTCGCAGACCCTCCACAACTGGGCTAACCCAGGATACAGCGGAACAGGCTGGAATCCGTCCCTTTACACCAGCAATGGCTATGCGGTATTGATTCCAGATATCGTCTACAAAATGGACGACCCGGGCATGTCAGCAGTCTGGGCTGTACTTCCGGCAGTTGACGCTGCGATCAAAACCGGTGTCATCGATGAGAACAAAATGGGCCTTCATGGACACAGTTGGGGTGGCTATCAGACCTCTTTCCTGATCACCCAAACCAACCGCTTCAAAGCGGCGGCAGCGGGCGCACCGTTGACGAATATGATCTCCATGTATGATCTGATCTACTGGAATTCCGGTGGAGGAAACATGTCCATATTCGAAGCCTCACAGGGTAGATTCCTGGGAGGTCCTTGGGAAAACTGGGAAGCTTACGAGCGAAACAGCCCGATCTACCATGTAAAAAATGTACAAACTCCGCTACTGATGCTGCACAATGACAAAGATGGAGCAGTTGATTTTACCCAAGGCGTGGAATATTACAATGCGCTTCGCAGACTGAAAAAGCCGGTCATCATGGTTCAATATCTTGGCGAAAATCACGGCCTCGGCAAACTCGAAAACCGAAAGGACTACAGCGTGAGAATGATGGAGTTTTTTGATCATCATCTGAAAGGCCTTCCCGCGCCAGATTGGATGAGCAAAGGTGTGCCGAGATTGAAGTTGGGCGAACATCTAGAAGAAAGAGCCTTCTAGAAAGTGAGAAGGATGAAATCAGAAGTATGAAAAATCCCCCGATTTATGTGAATCGGGGGATTTTTGGTTTTAGATTAAACCAGCTTCTTCAAGTTCTTTTTTCAAATTTTGGTATCTCATTAATTTATCTTCAAGAAGGGCCTTTTCAATGGGGTAGTGTTCAATGGAAACGGGGTCAGAAGGATTCTCTAACCCAACCACTTTGACAATAATCTCTTCTCCTAACCTTAACTTCCTGGATATCCATTGGTGGTTTTCTTGGTTTTTCAAATTCAGACCACTGACTCCAAGATGTATTTCGTCTCTTTCCCCGGTTTTTATTCGAGAGAAAATGACTGAAACAACACCCTCTTCTAATGCCGCAGTCATTTTTTCATTTTGGATTGCTAGTTCAAAACCGATCATCTTAATTCTTAATTTGGATCTTTTAATTTTCCTTTAACTTCTAATTTTTGGAATTCACTTTTTTTTAAAAATTCCCCATTGCAATTCTTAAAAATTAAGGATAGTATTAAAACAAGAATAAATCAACCGCTAAATCGTAATCTGCATGGAATTTTTAGCCGAAATGGAGCCTTCGCTCAGAGCACTCTGGTACATCGCCTTGCCTACATCGATGATTTTTTTGCTACAAACCATCCTGACCTTTATGGGTTCGGACTCCGGAGATGGAGTCAATGCAGACTTTGACGGAAATCTCGAAGGTGCAGAGGCACCCTTTCAGCTTTTCACGCTTCGCAACTTGATCAATTTCCTCCTCGGTTTCAGCTGGACGGGAATCACCTTTTATGGTGCGATTCCCAACTACACGGTTCTAATCTTACTTTCTACGGCGGTGGGTTTGGGCTTTGTTTGGCTCTTTTTCATCATCATCAAGCAGATCACCAAACTTGCTGAGGACAACACCTTCAAATTGGAAGAAGCCATTCACAAAACCGGCTCGGTTTATCTTTCCATTCCCGCTCACAAAACCGGAACTGGTAAAATCTCCATCAGCGTCAAGGGTTCCCAAAAAGAACTCAGCGCCATTACCGCAGGTGACCGCATCGAAACCGGCGCCGCCATCAAGGTAGTCGGAGTGGAAGGCGGAAATTTCTTACTAGTCGAAAAAATCTAAACCCTAATTCTTTTATGGATCCTTTAATTCTAATTCTGGCGGGCGCCTTTGTCATTTTTGTGACCATCATCGCCCTGGTATCGCGCTATAAGCGCTGTCCTTCTGACAAAATCCTCGTCGTCTATGGCAAAACAGGCGGTAGTTCGGCCAAGTGTATCCATGGTGGCGGTGCCTTTATCTGGCCGGTTATCCAAGATTATGCTTACCTGGATTTGAAGCCGATCTCCATCGAGGCCAACCTGACCAATGCGCTCTCCCGCCAAAATATCCGGGTGGATGTGCCCTGCCGATTCACCATTGCTATCTCCACCGATACGGATAGCATGAATACTGCCGCTGAGCGTTTATTGGGATTGGCTCATGAGCAGATTCAAGAGTTGGCCAAGGACATCCTTTTTGGACAGCTTCGTCTCGTGATTGCGACGATGACGATTGAGGAAATCAACTCGGATCGGGATAAGTTTTTGGACAATATCTCCAAAAATGTGGACACCGAGCTCAAGAAAATCGGTCTGAAACTCATCAACGTCAACGTCACTGACATCAAGGATGAATCGGGCTACATCGAAGCTTTGGGAAAAGAAGCTGCTGCAAAAGCCATCAACGAAGCCAAAATCTCCGTAGCAGAGCAGGAGAAAATCGGGGAAACCGGTAAGGCACTCGCCGACCGAGAAAAAGACGTGCAGATCGCCGATACGCAACGAGATCGCGACGTAAAAATCGCTGTAACACTCAAAAATCGTGAAGTAAGCATCGCCGAAGCACAAAAAGAAGAGAGCATCGGAAAGGCAGAAGCCCAGCGGGATACCCGGGTGAAAACCTCCGAAGCCAATGCCATCGCGATCAAAGGGGAAAACGAAGCCAAGATCTCCATTGCTCAATCCGATGCCCTCCGAAGAGAAAAAGAAGCCGAAGCGCTGCGTATTGCGCTTGCCTCTGAAAAAGTCCAGCAGGCAAAGGCTCTTGAAGAAGCCTACCTTGCCGAGCAAAAAGCCGAAACGGCCCGTGCGGAGCGAGAACGCTCGACTCAAAATGCCAACATCGTCATCCCTGCCGAAATAGCCAAGCAACGTGCCATCATCGAAGCACAAGCCGAAGCTGAGCGAATCCGCGTACAGGCCAAAGGGGAAGCAGACGCCATCTATGCCAAAATGGAAGCGGAAGCCAAAGGTCTCTTTGAAATCTTGACCAAGCAGGCGGAAGGGTATCGTGATGTGGTCAGTGCTGCAGGAGGAGATCCGACCAAGGCATTCCAGCTTCTTCTCATCGAAAAGCTGCCTGAATTAGTGAAAACTCAGGTGGAAGCAGTGAAAAACATCAAGATCGACAAAATCACCGTGTGGGACTCCGGGCAAAATGAAGGTGGAAACAACTCCACCGCCAACTTTGTCTCCGGCATGATGAAAACTGTTCCTCCTCTGAATGACCTCTTCAACATGGCAGGATTGAATCTTCCTACTTACCTGAAAGGCGAGGATCCCGAAAAGCCAGCCGAGTCCCAAAAGTCTCCTCCAGCGGATCCGAGCTAATCATTCCAATCCCCGAGAGCCTCTTTCGGGGATTTTTTAGTGACAATTTTTAAGTATTTGTCTTTTTTAAAAAGACAATATGAATATACGGAATTCTGCCAGTAGCCAATTTTTATTAGGTCTCACCTCGACTTCGCTCGGTGTCCGTTCTTTTCGGTTGTTGTGGA
>FWPV01000821.1_pt1 | contig 93058 bp, 84 predicted proteins | sample 2228371 | NCBI WGS metagenome assembly FWPV01 (sample SAMEA103939776, study PRJEB20133) | metagenome
AAAAATAGAAGAAATGAAAAAAAATCTTGAACAAGAAAGAAATCAACTTTCATATTTAAAACAAGAGGTAAATAATCAGGCGAAAACACTAAGTTTACAGATTAATGAAACAAAAACAAAAATAATTCAACTTACAGAAAGACAAAAACAATTAATAGCAGCAAAATTAGCTAGTGTTCCTGTACCTCGTTCAGCGGAAACAACATTATTAGGTTGCCGAAATGATGAAGATATTGATCCAGGTTTTAGTCCAAGATATGGTTTTTTTAGTTTTGGTGTACCAAATAAAGTAGGAATGAATCAATACGGGGCTAAAGGTCGAGCTGAGGCAGGAGAAAACAATGAAGAAAACATTTTAAGAGCTTATTATAATTTTGATACTATAGAAATAAGAGATGGTATTCAAATTCAGGTTGATGGTTATGGAACTTATGATCTTGAAACTTATTTAAAAGGAATTCATGAAATGCCTATTTCATTTCCTCCGGCTGCTCTTCGAGCTCAGGCAATAGCAGCTCGTTCTTATGCGTTTGCTTATACAAATAATGGTACGAGATCAATCTGTGCTACAGAATATTGTCAAGTTTTTAAACCTCCTGGAGATAGAAATGACGCATGGACCAAAGCTGTAGAAGATACCAAGGGAAAGGTAATGGTTCAAGGTGGAGCACCTATTAAAGCTTGGTTTTCTTCAACTCATGGTGGTGTAATATTAAGTTCTTCGGAAATTGGTTGGAGTGCAACTTCTTGGACTAAACACGGTTTTGATACGCCTACTAACACAAGTAATAGTTTTATTGATTTAAAATCTAATGCTTTTGATAAATCTTCGCCATGGTTTTACTGTGATTGGGGTTATAGACCGCAATATAAAAACACTGCTTGGTTAAAAAGAGAGGAAGTTTTAGATATAGTTAATGCCTACTTTTTATTTAAAAACGATTCATCTAAACTTGTTTATTTAAGTCAATCAGATATAAATCATAGTGAAACTTGGTCTCCTGAAAAAGTAAGAGAAGAACTTAAAAAATATCAACCACCAGCTGATGATGTAAATATTGAGGTTTTGTGGGATGGTTCGGGAATTTCAAAAACAATTATTATTAACGGAAGATCTTTTAATGCTCAAGAATTTAAAAATTTTTTTAATATTAGGGCACCTGCAAATATACATATTAAACCTGCTTGTCGACCTACAGATTCAGATTTAACCAATGATTGTCCTTACGCATTATATAATGTTGAAAAACGATAATAAATTAATTTATTATTATTGTATGAAAAGATTTTTTAGTTTTTTATTAATTATTTTTGGTTTTTTATTTTTATTTTCTAAACAATCATTTGCCATTACTTTTGATTTAATTGCTCCTTCTGGAGAGCTTGAAAAAGGTCAGGAAATTAAATTTACTATCAATGTCGACACCGAAGGAAAATCTTATTCTTCTTCGCAAATAGGAATGACTTATGACACTACTGTTCTTGAATATGTCTCAACATCTGCTGGTAATACCTTTACTACTGTATCTACCAATCCAATTGAAAATGGCAAATTAATTATTTCTGGCTCATCAACAAACTCTTATTCAGGAAGCGGAGTTTATGCTTATGTTATTTTTAAAATCATTGCTCAAGAACCAGGATCAACTCAGCTTTGTACTCTGTTTAATCCTCAAAACATCCCTACTTCAATTCCTATAACCTCTCTTCCTACTTCAGGAGTAAGTTCAGGAACAGTTCAAACAATTATTGGATCATTTTTAGTGTTATTGGCTGCTTTAAGTTTTTTTATTTTTAAAAATATTTAGATTTTATGAAAAAATGGTTTTTTTTAATAATATTTTTTTCTCTTATATTGGCTAATTTTGTTTATGGTCAAGAACAAACATCAACAATCTCATTACCAAAATATAAAATTTACAATTGTCCAGAAGAACTTAATACAATTTATCAAGAAAATGGAGAAAAATGTGTTAATAGTTATGAAGAGTTTATTTCTTCACCATCAACAAACCATCTTTGGGTAGAAGATGAAGAAATTACCACTCAAGGAAAAGCAAATGATCGAGCAAGACAGTTTATTTATTGGGTAACAACTCATTTTTCAATAGACAATCATCCGGTTTTATTAAAAATTTGGTCAACAGCTAGAAATATCAGTTATTTTTTTCTTTTAATAATAGCGGCTCTTTTAGGATTAACAATAATAGTTGGTCAAAAAGTTAATTTTGAATTAGGTATAAAAATTCAACCTTCAGTTGTTAAAATTTTAACATCAGCGATATTTATTTTTTTCTCAGCAACAATTGTTATTACTATCATACAACTATCAGATTTAATAATGAGATTTTTTACGGAAAATTTAGGAGGAAAAGATCTTTTTAATATATATTTTTCTGGAGTGAGCACAGAAAAAGGTTATATTGATTTTATAGGAATTAGAGATCTAAACTATAAAGTGCAAGAATCAATTAAAACCCAACTATTTTTATTTAAATTAACAAACATTTCTTATTATCTTTTAGGAATAGCTTTGATTTTAAGAAAAATAATTCTTTGGTTTTTGCTTTTTGTATCACCTTTTTTGCCTTTACTTTTTTCTTTTTCTTTGACAAAAAATATTGGTTGGGTTTGGATAGGGATATTTTTTCAATGGGTTTTTTATGGACCGCTTTTAAGTTTGTTTTTAGGAGCAATAGCAACAATATGGAAAGGAGGAATTCCTTATATCTTTGATTTTTCAAGAAGCGAGTCTTTGGCAGGCTATATATATCCAACAGGAACAAATATTTTATGGGGTGGACCAGCACAAAAATTATCGATCTTAAACAATATTAACTATATAGACCCATATGTTGAATATATTATTACTTTATTAATGATAGTGGCAACAATAATTTTTCCTTGGTGGTTATTAAGAAGTTTTAGAGATTATTGTTGTGATGGAATAAACGCAATAAAAAACATTCTTTTATCTAACTTTGGTCCCGGAAAAAATTTACCTCCAAACTTAACCAGTCCAATTAATTTAGATAAGCTTGTTAAAACCTCTCAACAAGCAGAAAATGTATTAAAAACCAGAATCGAAACTATTGAGGAAATTAAAAAAGCAAAAACAGAAGAAATTGTTAATTCTTTAAATATTAAAGCTAATAATTTAGCTGATATTGCTAAATTAGAGACCAATCAGTCAAAAATTCAACAAATTAATTATTTAAAAAATCCAACCTCAGCAACAACAACTTCTGATAGACAGAGATATATGAATATTAGAGTTGAGTTAACTAATCGAGCAGTTAAGGCTGATCCAGTAGCACAAAAAATTGTTTCTTCAATTTTTGCGTCACCGGTAGAACAAATAAAACATAGACATTCAATTATTACTAGTTTACCTAAAATGGCAGCGAGTAATCAAATTGTTTCTTATAAAGTAAAACTACCAACAAATAAGGTTCAACAAATAACTAACACAGTAATTAGCTCTTCAACAATAGATAATGTTTTAATTGAAACAATAGCGGTTAAAGTTGGTCTAGACAAAGAAACTGTTAAAAAGATTATTGTATTGTTTAATCAATCAAATACCAACTCGCCAACAGAAATTTTAAAGAATATTCACAGTCAATTAAATATTAATGAAGAAAAAATAAAAGAGACAATTAAAGAATATCTTATTCAAATAAAAACAAAAACAGACTTGTTTGAGGAAGTAGCAAAGAAAGAAAATATAGAAAAAGAAAAAGTTAAAGAGATTATTGAAAATCAAGAAAAGTTGGTTGTTGAATCAGAAAAGAACATTGAAGAAGCAATTATTATTCCCCAAACGGTTTCTCTTGATGAATATGAGCAAGTAAAGCAAATGTGGGTTTCTCAATATGAAAAAGGTGAAATACCAAAAACTGAAAACATTATTAATAGATACCAGTGGGTTGATAATGATATAGTTTTAATTACTAATGTTTTAAATAAATTATATTCAGACAATGAAGAAATAAAAAACCAAGGACTTGATGAGGTTTCTTATATTTTACCAATTTTTATGATTAACAACTTTAATGGTGAGCAATTAGTGACTTATTTAAAGGCTAAATTAGAGGCAGCAAAAATTGTGAAAATGTTATTAGATAAAGAAAAAGAAATTACTGAAAAATTAAAAAAAGAAACTGATAAGATTGAAATCAATCTTTCTAAAAAACAAGAAAAAGCTAAAGAAATGGAGATGAAGATAAAACTTGAAAATTAATACTTTTTAAATTTAAAATTTTTCAATAACAATATTTTTATTATCTATATTATTTTTAATTAATTTATTTTTTATCGATATTACAATTTCTTTATTTCCACAAATATAAAATTCAAAATTATCAATATTTTTATTTTTATAATCTTTTAAAAAACAGTCATCTACATGGCCAAAATCAAAAATTTCTTTATTGAATTTTTTAATATTTAATTCTTGAGACAAACAGATTTTAAAGTTAAAATCTTCGTTTTTTTCTTTTAAAGCATTTAATTCTTCAATAAGAAAAACATCGTTAAAATTTTTTAATCCCCAATATAAAGTAAAAGAAAAATTTTCAAAAGATTTAATCATTGATAAAAAAGGAGCAATTCCAGTACCAGTAGCTAAAAAGATTTTTTTATTTGTATTGTTTCTTAAAACAAATTGTCCATAAGGACCAAAAAATTCTACTTTTGAATTTAAGGGTAAATTTAAAAAATATTCTGAAGCTAATCCCTGAGGAATAATTTTTATAATTAAATCTAATTGATTATTTTTAAACTTACTAGAAGCAATTGAATAAGCCCGAGGTTTGTTTTTAATTTTTACAATTATATATTGACCAGGTTGAAATATTAATTTATTTTCAAGTTCAAACCTAAGAAGAAAAACTTCTTGTGTTAATTTTTGTTTTTCTATTAAATTTGCTTGAATTTTTTGCATTTTAATTATTTTATTATAAAAAATAATCTTTATTTTTTTTATAGTTTTGTTATAATTAATAAAAAAGGAGGAAATAATTAAAGATGACAGAAAAAAAAGTTAATCATTCAAAAACTAAAAAAACTAATAAAAATCAAAAAACAACAACTCAAACTCAAATAAAAAACAATAAAAAAAATATTGACTTAATGGCAGAGCTTCTTAAGGGTCAAAAATTACCAGTAATTAAAAAAGGACAAGAAGTTGAAGGAAAGATTATTACTATAACTAAAAAAAATATTATTTTTGACATTGGAGCAAAAACTTATGCTTATTTGGGTGATTTAGAATTAAAAGAGGTAGCAATTTATCTTCCTTATTTAAAGGTTGGCGATACAATTAAAGTTAAAGTTATTTCTGAAGAGTCAAAAAATGGTTATCCAGTCGTTTCTTTAAGAAAATTTTTTGAAAAAGGAAAATGGGAGATATTAAAAGAAAAAAAAGACAAAGAAGAACAGATTGAGGTAGTTTGCGGTGAATATGGAAAAGGTGGTCTTTTTGTTGATTTTATGGGAATAAGAGGAGTAATTCCAAAAATTCAACTTTTAGAAGCTTATATTAATGAACCAGAAAAATTAACTGGTCAAAAAATAAAAGTAAAGATTTTAGAGGTTGATAAAGAAAAAAATCGTTTAGTTGTTTCTCAAAAAGCAGCTGCTTCTAAAATTTCTCAAGCTGAAATTAAAAAGAAATTTGAGGAAATGAAAGAAGGACAAGTTTATAAAGCTAAAGTATTAGGAGCTTCAGACTTTGGAATTTTTTGTGAGGTTAATGGAATAGAGGGATTAATTCATATTTCGGAAATTTCTTGGGAAAAAGTAACCAGCGCCGCTAATTATTATAAACCAGGAGAAGAGATTGATGTTTATTTAGTTGAGAAAAATAATAAAGATTTAAAACTTAATTTATCAATAAAAAGACTAACTCCTGATCCTTGGGAAAAAATTGAAGAAAAATATCCAAAAGATAAAGAAGTTGAAGGTGAAGTGGTTAGAAAAGAAAAATATGGTTATTTTGTTAAGTTTGAACCAGGAGTTGAGGGATTAATTCACATTTCTAAATTAAAGGGTGATGAAGACATTAAAATTGGTCAAAAAATTAAGGTTTTTGTTGAAAGAGTTTCTTTAAAAACTCGAAAAATGAGTTTAATTCTTCCTCAAAAAGAAAAACCAATCTTTTATCGATAAGAAAGTTATATGATTATTAATTTTTTATCAAACTTTGTTAATGAAATAATTTTATTTTGATATATTACAGTGTCTTCAATTCTCATTCCCCATTTATTTTCAAAGTAAACACCTGGTTCAATAGTAAATACTTGATTATTAGTTATTATTTCTTCAGAAACAAAATTTATTTTTGGATACTCATGAATTTCTAAACCAACTCCATGACCTATTGAATGAGAACATTTTGGTAATAATTCTTTGTCATAAAGATTTCGGCAAAATTGATCCAAATCACGACCAAAAAAATTCTTTTGAGAAAAGTTTATTGTTTTTTCTTGAATAGATAATAGTTTTTGATAAACACTAACTTGTTCTGCGGATGGCTTTCCATAAAAAAACATTCTTGTAATATCTGAAAGATAGTTTTTATACTTAACACCAAAATCAATTAATATAATTGAGTTGTTTTTGACTTTTTCCTGTCCGTTTTCTCGTGTATCATAATGAGGAATGGCTGAGTTTTTATCAATGGCAACAATTGGATAAAAAGCCAAATCACAACCTTTTTCTTTTAACCAATACTCAATTTTAAAAGCAATTTCTTTTTCTGTTAGACCTTTTTTAATAATTTTGGAAATATCTGTTAAACATTGATCAGTGATTTGACAAGCTTTTTTTATTAAAGCAATTTCTTTTTTGTCTTTTATTGACCGATTGTGAATAATGATTTTTTCATAAGGATAAAAATTAACCTGAAGTTTAGATAGATTTTTATAAAAAAATTGAAACTCATTAACTTTTAAATCATCAGCCTCAAAAGCAATTTTTTTTAAACCCTCTTGATTAATAATTTCTTCAAAAATATTAAGTAGTCGTTTTTCTGGCGGTTGAATAAATAAAGTTCTAATATGTTTATTTTCCAATAAAACTTGATATCTTAAATCAGTGATTAAATGAGAATTTTTTTTGGTAATTAACATCCAGGCTTCTCTTTCATTTTCTGTCAGGGTTTTAAAATTAGAAAGATATAAAATATTAAAAAAATTAGAAATTAAAAATCCATCAAGTTGATTTTTATTTAAAAAATTTTTAATTTGATTTAATCGATGAAAAATCATTTTTAAATTATAACGTATTTTATAATTAGAATATGAAACAAAAATTAAAGTTTAAGATTATTATATATGTTTTTTTATCATTAATTTCAATACCAATTTTTTTCTTTAGTTTTCAATACTTTTCTCAAGCTGCTAAAACAAAAGCCAATATTATTATTGATGTTAATAAAATCAGTAGTCGTTTCCCTGATCGTTGGCAAGCATTAGCTCAAGGAGGCGAAGAGACAGGAAGAATGTTAGCAAATGTTATTGCTCAAATTAGTGAACTTTATCCCAAATATATTCGAATTGATCATATTTATGATTTTTATGACGTTGTTTCCCGCGATAATAAAGGCAGTTTAATTCTAAATTTTGATAAATTAGATCAAACAGTTTGTGATATTTATAACACTGGTGCTAAACCATTTTTTTCTTTAGGTTATATGCCACCAACAATGTCTGAAGATGGAAGTTTAATCGGTAAACCAAAAAATTGGAGTGAGTGGAGTTTTTTAGTGCAAAAAACTATTGAGAGATATAGTGGGAAAAACACTATCCTTCCCTGTCGAATAACTTATGAATATTGGAAAACTGATTTATATTATGAGGTTTGGAATGAGCCTGATTTAGAAAGTTTTGGTAAATGGCATTATAGTGGTAAAAAAAGTTATAGTGAACTTTATTATTATTCAGTTTTAGGCGCTAATAAAGCAACTGATGTCTATCCTTTTAAAATTGGTGGACCAGTAACAACGGCACTATATAAAAACTGGATTCAAAAATTTTTAGATTTTATTTTAGAGAAAAATTTAAGAATTGATTTTATTAGTTGGCATCATTATTCTAAAAAAACTAATGATTATGTAGATGATGTAATTAATTTAAATAAATGGCTAGCAGAAAGTGGTCGTTATGAAAAATTTAGAAACTTGCCAAGAATAATTTCTGAGTGGGGTTATGATAGTGAAAAGAATCCTATTGCTGATACTGAAGTTGGTGCTGCTCATACAATCGCTTCAATTAGAAATTTTATTAACACTAATATTGAGTTGGCGTTTTTATTTGAGATAAAAGATGGACCAACTGGCGCCTCTTGGGGAATTTTAGATTATCAAGGAAACAAAAAACCACGTTGGTATGCATTAAAAATGCTTAATAATTTATCTGGTAATCAATTAATTATTGATGGAGAAGGTACTTATGTTAGTGGTTTAGCTTCAAAAGAAGAAAATAAAATCAACTTAATTTTAGTTAATTATGATATTAATGAAAAAAATTTTGAGGCTGTACCAATTACTTTTAAAAACTTAACTGGTCAAAGATATAGACTAACAAAAACTTATCTTGATGGTCATAAAATCACTGATTTAAATTTAATACCTATAAATAATGAAATTAGATTAATTAATGAAAGGTCTTTAGTAATGAATCCTAATTCAGTAATATTGTTAGAATTAGAAGAGCTTTGATTATTAAAAAAATTATGAGTTTAAATAAATTAAAAATTAAAAATTTTCCAATTATCATTCTGAACGAAGTGAAGAACCCAAACGAGATCCTTCGGTGCCTATGACACCTCAGGATAACAACTTTTTAAGCAATTCAACAATTTAACAATAAAAAATAATTGATGTTTGAAGTTTGATAATGACATTTGAAGGTTGATTTTTTAAATATTTAAAACCAACTACTAACCACTAGCCACTAATAACTATCTTTATATTTTTATTTTTTTTCAAAATAAAGAGTGACAACTGATGTAATTGTTTCTATTCCTGGTTCAACAATTGGTCCACCTCCACCTATTCCTTCAGCTAAAGTTTTTGCGAAGTAAGGAGCTGGTTGGTTTGGAGAAGATTCAACAATGTTAACTACTTTTCCTAGTTTAATTCCTAAACTTTTAGCGATTTTTTCTGCTTGTTCTTTAGCGTTTTTAATAGCGATGTTTCTTGCTTCTTCTCGATATTTTTCTGGATTATCAATAGAAAATCTTACTCCTTGAATTTGATTAGCTCCAGCTTGAGTGACAATTTCTATAATTGAAGCAATTTTATTTACATCTTTAATTTTAATTTCAATAGTAGCATTACCATTATAACCAGAAATTAAGTTTTCATTATTTTCATATTTATAGTTTGGGTAAATTGAGTAGTTTGAAGTCTTAATATCTTTTTTATCAATGCCAAAGTTTTTTAACTCATTAATAATCTTGTTGTTTATTTTATCCATTTCTTTAGATACTTCTTGGACGTTTGGTTTATTATCAACAACAATGCCTGCTGTTAAATAGGCAGTATCTGGGGTAATTTCAACCTTACCTTCACCAACTACTGATAGTTCAGTTGATTTTGAGGTGGTAACAATTGTTAATGGATAAGAAATATCAAAGACTTTTACTATATATAAAGTTATTAATAATATAATAATGGTTACAATAAGGTTTTTTAAAAAATTATTAGAGTGTTCCATATAAATTTAGTATAGTATATTTTCTATAAAAACAAAATTAAATTTAATTTAACAAAAATCAATAATTTATTTTATCATTTTTCTTTATTTTTCACTTCTTCGGATCGATCGACGTTTTTAATTTTTAATTATTTTTAATTAAACTTAAATAAGAAAAGATTTTAACTAATTTTAAACTTTGTCCAAATTGCTTTTTATTGATTATAATTAGCTATATGAAAATAATTAACAAAAAATTTCATCGTGATTATCAAGAAATTGAATGTTATGAAGCAGGAATTGCTTTAACTGGCGATGAGGTAAAATCTATTCGTTTGGGAAGAATAAAATTAGAAGACTCTTATGTAAAGTTTATTAATAATGAACTGTATTTAATTAATTGTCATATTGTTCAGTACCCTTTTTCTATAAATAAAAACTACAACCCAACCAGATCAAGAAAATTACTCTTACATAAAAAAGAATTAGTTAGAATTCAAACAAAAATGAAAGGCGCTGGATTGACAATAGCGCCTAAATCTTGTTATAATAAAGGTAAGCTCATTAAAATTGAGATCGCTTTGGTAAGAGGAAGAAAAGAAATTGAAAAAAGAAAATTAGAGAAAGCTAAAGATATAAAAAAAGAAGAAGAAAAACAAGTGAAAGAGTATTTAAAATATTAAATATCGTTCAAATTATTAAATTTATTTAAACATAAGTTAAAGAAGAAATACAAACTGGCAAACGATCTAATAAATTAAATAATTAATTAACGGGGATGATAGGAATCGATGGGAAATTGGCACTTTTATAAATCGTTAGGGCGCGCCTGTTGCGTTAAACAGAAAAAATAAATGCTGAAGAAGCAGAAGCTGCTTTCTATGCTCGAAATGCTAACTATGCTTTTGCATATGTTAACTAATTGAGTATAAAGCTCTCTTTTTAGGTTTTTTCCAGTTAAACCTAAAAAGGGATAAACTAACTGGAATGCGATCTTAAAGAGTTTTTGGTTTGCTTTAAGATCTAAGCCCAATCAACCAACATTTCAAAGCGCTTTGATTGTACAAGCGATTGAGATAGAGAAAAAAACAATCTAACCCTAACTAAAGATTTATAAAAGTGTTTTCTCAGACTCCGGTTCAATTCCGGACATCTCCACATTACTCTCTGTTGACTTATAAATAAAAATTAACTATCATTTTTTTATGATTATTTTTTCGATTAAAAAATATTCTTTTATATTTTTTTTGTTTTTTATAATTTTATTTAATCAATTTAACATAGTTAAAGCACAAGAATTAAGTCAAAGATGGGTTTGTTTAAATGCGGAAAGATTTGGAGTACATGAGGCAAAATTAACTGTTAAAGAAGATAATAAATTGATTCCTAATTCTGATACTTATATTGTTGAATGCATAAATAATGATAGTAATTGTACTAGTGGAAATTCACAATTAGATTTAAAAATTTTTGGACAAAATAATTTAGAGTTATTAAGTAATAATTTTAATTATGAATTTCAAGGGATGACACCAAATCAAAATCCAATTAAAAGTAATGCAAGTGGATTTTTAACTGAACCAATTATTTGGAAAAGTTATACTTCTCAAGCACAAACTCGTAGATGGCTAGCTTTAAATTATTTTGAAACAGAAACAACTTTAGGTACTGGAAATGATAAATCTCAAAAATTAGGAACTTTTTCTTTTGAAGAGATATTTAATAACTCTGATTGTGTTACTTTAAGATGGGATCCTTATGGTAGAATTTTTGACACTGATACATTAGAACCAGTTTACGGAGCAAAAGTAAGTTTGTTTATTAAAGAAAACAATAATTATAAATTATTTACTAATGTGGTAGGTGGGATAATTAATCCAATTACTACTAAAGAAGATGGTGCTTTTAGTTTTGTTGTTCCCGACGGCACCTATAAATTAGTAGTTGAAATGTCTAATTATAAATTTCCAGTTGAAATAAATGAAGTTAATAATAATTATTCAAAAATTTATGCAAATATTTATCCAGCTAATACAGGTGAAGATATTATTCAAAAAGGAGCAATTCAACACCGAGATATTCCAATAAAACCTTTAAGTATAAGTCAAGATAAAGAAGCGGTTTTATTAGAAAAATTTGAAAATTTAAATAAAACAAATAAAATATTAAATTTAACAGGTAGAATCTCTCATCCTTTTACTAAAATTTCTGCATATTCATTAAAATTAAACAATAATACAAGATCAAAAGAAATAGCTACTGCAAAAGCTGATAAAGATGGAAATTTTAATTTAAAAATAAATTTATCTCAGTTAAATGAAGATGAATATTTTGGAGATTTGGTATTAACTAAAATTAATTTAACAGAAAACAATTTAACTAAATTATTAAATAAGTTTTTTAGTTTTTTTGTTAAAAAAACTTATGGTCAGACAATTACTAAAAGTTATCGACTAAATCCAATATTAAATTATATAGAGGGTTATGCTTATAATAAAAATGGGGATATAATGCCAAATGCCACTGTTCAAGTTGTTTTAAATTTTTCTCAATCTCCTTTTTATACAACAAAAACCAACGAAAAAGGATATTTTAAAATTTCGTCTAATAATCTTCCTTCTTTTCCATATAAATTGATTTTTATTGATTCTAATGGTATAAAATTAATAACAAACACTTCAGATTTTATTGCAAAAAATAAAGAATTTTTAACATTAAATAAGGTTAATTTTAATCAATTTAAAATTGTTACAGAAGAAAGTAAATTAAATCAACAAAAAAATAATATAATTAAACCTACTTTTATTAATCAAGCTCCTTTTAATAATTTTGATAATAAAGAAAATAATCTAAACAAAAATCAAAAAAGCTTAACTAATTCTATTAAAAATAATCAACTTATAATAATATTTTTAATATTGGTTTTATTGATATTAGGAATTTTTGGATTATTATATTTTTATATAAAAAAAAGATCATCAGTTAACCCGCCAACGTATTAATTTAAAATAAAATGCAAATTATTGCCGATCTTCATTTACATTCAAAATATTCACGAGCGGTTTCCCAAAGTATGACTCTTGAAGAGATTGCTCGATTCGCTTACTTAAAAGGAATTAATTTAGTAGCTACCAGCGATTGGACGCATCCGTTATGGTTTAAAGAAATTAAAGAAACATTAAAAGAAGTTTTTCCGGGAATATTTAATTTAAAAAATAGTTTTGATCCTAAATTAGAAAATATTAAATTTATTTTATCAACTGAAATTTCTTCAATTTATTCTCAAGAAGGAAAGGTTCGACGAATTCATAATTTAATTTTTTCTCCTTCAATTGAAACAAGTGAAAAAATTATTAAAGAATTAAATAATCGAGGTTGTAATTTAACTTCTGATGGGCGACCAATTATTGGTTTAACTGCCAAAGAATTATTAGAACTAATTTTAGAAATCGATGAAAGATGTTTTTTAATTCCTTGTCATATCTGGACACCCTGGTTTTCTTTATATGGTTCAAACTCTGGTTTTGATTCAATTAGTGAATGTTTTGATGATTATTCTCAATATATTTATGCAGTAGAAACTGGACTTTCAAGCGATCCAATCATGAATTGGCAGATTAAAGAACTAGAAAATCGTCAGATTGTCTCTTTTTCCGATGCTCATTCTGGTATGAAATTAGGTCGAGAAGCAACGGTTTTTATCGGTCAAAAAGAAAATTTTAGTTATGACGATGTTATTAATGCTTTTAAAAATAATTTAGATAGTCAATTAAAAATTGGTTATACGATTGAATTTTTTCCTGAAGAAGGTAAATATCACTGGTCAGGTCATCGAAACTGTCAAATTCGTTATTCACCTGAAGAGATAAGACAAAAAGGAAAGATCTGTCCTGTTTGTCAAAAACCTTTAACAATAGGCGTTGAAGACAGAGTTTGGAGTTTATCAGAAAAATTTTATACTCAAAAAGATTTATTATTGCTAAAAAATTCTATTGGATTAACCTTTGTTTATGATAAAGAAAAAAAACATCGACCATTTGTTTCTATTATTCCTTTATTTGAAGTTTTGTTAGAATTAAACAACAATTCACAAACAAAAGCTTTAAGAGAATATAAAAGACTTACTTCTATTAGTAATGAGTTTGATATTTTATTAAAAAAAACTTATCAAGAAATTGAAAAAATTGGTGGAGAAAAATTAATGAAAGCAGTTAAAATAATAAGAGAAAGAAAGATTTTTGTTGATCCAGGATTCGATGGTATTTTTGGCAAGGTTAAAATTTTTAGTGAAGAAAATGAACAAGTTAAAATCGATCAATCTCAACAATCATTATTTTAAAATTAAAAAACAAATTTTTAAGAACTTCTCTTTTTTATTTAAAAATTTAAAGATTGAAAAATTAAACAATTTTTTATTTTTATTATTATTTTTTTTTCTTCCCAGTCAATTAGGCAAGCATTTTTTTTTATCATTTTCATATTTAAATGGAGTTAGAGTTGATTATTTAGCGCCAACATTATATTTGACTGATGTTTTAATTTTTATCCTTTTTATTCTAAACTTCTCAAAAATAATCTTTTTTTTAAAGAATAAAAAAATAATTTTATTGTTTTTTTTATTAATAATAAATATTCTCTTCTCTTTTAATAAAATAATAGGAATTTATAAATTAATAAAAATTATTGAATTTTTAATTTTATTTTTAATTAGCGCAGTTAATTTTCAAAAAATAAATAAAAAAATTGTTTTAATAACTTTAATAATCTCTTCATCAATTCAGTTATTTTTATCTATCTATCAGTTTGTATATCAAAAATCAATTCAAGGAATTTTTTATTTATTAGGCGAGCGATTATTTACCATATCAACGATTGGAATTGCTAAAATAACTATTGAGGGAAAAGAGTTTCTTCGTCCTTATGGTAGTTTTTCCCATCCTAATTCTTTAGGGGGATTTTTTTTACTATTATATTTTTTCGTTTTAACAGAAAAAAAATTTAATCAACATATTTTTTTAAAAAACTTTTTATTATTAATTTGTGGAATGTTGGTTTTACTTTCTTTTTCAAAAATTGCTATTTTTACTTTTATTTTATTAAGTCTAATTTACTTTATAAAAAATAATCAGTGTTTAATTTGCTTGATAGGAAAGATTTTTATTCTTTTTATTATTGGAGCGATTTTTTTAAAAACACAAACCGATTTATTAACTATAAAAAAAAGAATTTTATTAATTATTAATTCTTGGTTAATGTTTAAAAAATATTTTTTATTAGGAGTTGGTTTAGGTAATTATTTAATTGTTCAAAATCAATTTAAAAGTCGGTTTTTATTATTTTTTAATCAACCAGTTCATAATATTTTTTTATTATTTTTAAATGAGGTTGGAGTTTTTATTTTTATAATAATCACAAAATTTATTTATGATTTTTTTAAAAAAATTAAAATTAATTTTTATTTAATTTTAGTGATATTAATTACGGGTTTTTTTGATCATTATTGGTATACCCTTCAACAAAATTTTTTAATTTTTGCTTTAATTTATGGAAGTGTCTCTAGCGCTTTTTTTACATCTAAATTTAAATTAAGAAGAACTCCTAAGTCGTTTTCATTTCCCTGAGGTAAGATTTTAAACATCTCTAAAATTAATTGATGGTGTTTAGCATTGGCTAATTTTAATGTTTCAACAAATCCATCAGGTGGTTGACCTCCTTGTTTTTTTATTTCTTTTATTAATTGAGGGATTTTTAAAAAATATTTTTCTCCCTTTGAAAAGGTTGAGATAGCTAACTTAGTTTTTCCTTTTTTAGCTAATTGATAGCCAGCAATCGCTCTTTTATCAGAAATTAATAAATATAATTCTGTTTTTTTTAAATAGTCGCGGGTTAAAAATTCAGTGATTTTATCTCTTGATATCTTAATGATATAAAGAGGATGATCTGGTAAAAGTCCTGGATATGGAAGGTTATAAATAATATCTTTTTGGTTTTGATTAATAGTTTCTCCTGATGATTCGATAGCAAAACTTAAATAAACAATAATTGAAATAAAAAAAACAAAAAAGAAAATAAATAAAATTTTAGAAAGAACTTTCATTATTTTAATTATATTAAATATTGGTATAAAAAACAACCCTGAACCGCGTTGGGTTCAGGGCTTTATATTTTTATGAAAAAAGTTTTTATTTTACTAATCTTTTTAAACTTTTACCAGCAGTAAAACCAGGAGTTTTAGTAGCTGGGATTTGAATTTCTGCTCCTGTTTGAGGGTTTCTTCCCTTTCGAGCAGCTCTTCTTCTAACCATAAAGGTACCAAAGCCTGTAACAACAACTTTTTCTCCTCTTTTCATTGCATCAGCAATAGTTGAGAAGACTGTTGAGACAGCATCTTTGGCAGCTTTAGCAGTTAAGTTAGCTTTTTTTGCTACTAGAGCAACTAAGTCAGCTTTTGTCATTTTTTTTTCACCTCCTTTCTATAAAAAGAATATTATTTTTTGGGCTTTCTGTCAATCCATATTTAAAATATCTTATTATAACAATCTATATCAACTTAGGGCTATAGAACAATATGATTAATGAATTTAATGTTAAAAAATTACGAATGCGTGTTAAAAGTTAGAAAATTGAAAAGTTATAAAGTTTATAATATAAAAAGATAAAAGAGTTTAGAGAGTTTAGAGTTTTAAAAGTTTATAAATAAGAAAGTTTATAAAGTTATTAAAAAATCCCAATTTTTGTTCATTTTTAGCTTGTCCTGGCCATCCCGGCGACACCCCGGGGGTGTCAGACGGATTGGCACAAAGCTCTGAGAATAATTAAAAATTAAAAATTTAAAATTAAAAATTAAAAATCACATATTAAAATCTAAAAATAATTAAAAATTTAAAATTTAAAATCTAAAATCTAAAATTACAATTAAAAATTAACAATTAAAAATTAAATAAAATAATAACTTAACAATTAAACAATTTAACAATTTAACCATTTATCAATAATTAAATAATGACGCTTGAAGATTGAAGTTTGAAACTTGATTATGAAGCTTGATAACTTGATAATGAAGTTTGATAATAAAGCTTGATAATGAAATTTAATGTTTAAAGTTTAAAATCTTCTAACTACTCACTACTCACTACTAACTACTAACTACTAAAAACTATTCTTAACATTCTATGTTCTACATTTCATGTTTTTTATATTTTCGTTACTGCTTCGGCGCGTGTTTCACGAATTACTGTTACTTTTATCTGTCCGGGAAAGACATCAAACTTATTTTCTAACTCTTCTTTAATTTTTTGAGCTAAAATAGTAGCCTCATCATCAGTAATATCTTCAGGATTAACAATTACTCTTAATTCTCGTCCAGCTTGTAAAGCATAAGCTTCTTTAACGCCTTTTTTTGTTTTTGCAGTTTCCTCAATAGTTTTAATTCTTTTTAAGTATTCTTCAAAATCTTCATGTCTTGCTCCTGGTCGACCACCAGAAACAGCATCAGCAATATATACAATTATTGCTTCAACTGATGGAAAAGGAATGTCTTCATGATGAGCCGCTACACAATCAATAACTGCTTGTGGAAATCGATATTTTTTAAGAAGTTCTATTCCTAAATCAACATGAGATCCTTCTTTATCAGTAATTACTTTTCCAATATCATGAAGTAAGCAACCAAGTTTAACAACGTTAACATTAGCTTTAAGCTCATGAGCTAAGGCCGTACCAATTTTTGTTTCTTCAAGAGTATGAACAATTAGATTTTGACCATAAGAATAACGATATTTAAATCTACCTAATAGTTTAATAATTTCTGATGGTAAATTAAAAACACCAACTCGATGGGCTAAATCCTCTCCGGCTTTATAAATTTCTTTTTCAATATCTTCTTTAGTTTTTTTAACAATTTCTTCAATTCGCGAAGGCTGAATTCGACCATCTTTAATTAACCTTTCAAGTGATAATCGAGCCACTTCTCTTTTAACAGCATCAAAAGATGATAGTTTAATAACTTTTTCTTCTTCTAAATCAACGTCGACGCCGGTTGCCAATTCAAAAGCGCGAATATTTCTTCCATCTTTACCAATTATTCTTCCTTTCCAATCTTCACTTGGTAAGTTTATAACAGATAAAGTATATTCAGCAACATAATCAACAGCGCCATAACGCATTGAGTCAACTAAAATTGATTTGGCTTTTTCATCAACATTTTTTTTAATTTCTTCTTCGGCATTTTTTATTTTTTTAGCAATTTCTTCTTTTAATTTTTCTTCCCAGCCTCGAAGTAATAAATCTTTAGCTTCATCTTTAGTCATTTTAGCGATTTTTTCTAATTTTTGAAGCATTTCTGATCTTTTATCTTCTAGTTGTTTTATTAATTTTTCATAATGAGATTTAATATCTTGAACTGACTGTTTTTCTCTATTTATTAGTTCTTCTTTTTGTTCGATTACCTCTTCTCTTTTTGCTAGTCTTGACTCAAGTTCTAAGGCGGTTCGTGCAGTTTCACTGGCTTTTTTTTCTGCCTCTTCCTTTAATTTTTCTGCTTGCTGACGGGCTTGTAATAAGATTTCTTCAGCTTGTTTTTTTGCTGAAGTAATTAGTTTTTCTTTTTCTTGATTAATTGATAAAAATTTACGAAAAAATTTTTGTAGCATATTTTTATAAAAAAACCTCAAGGAGAAAAGATATTAGTCAGTTATCTTATTCGTGAAAAAACTCAGTTTGGAATTTGTTATTAACATTGTTTTTAAACTATTAAAAATTTTCTCCTTAGGTTAAATTTTTAATTAATAACTATATTTTACCTGATTTTTTAAAAAAAGAAAATAAAAATTTATTAAACATGAAATATAAAACATAAAATATGAAACACACAAAAGTATAACGTGAAACTTGGGACGTAGAATTTTAAGCTTTCAACTTTAAACATCAAGCTTCAAACATCAATCTTTTAATGTTAATACTCTTTTATTGTTAAATTGTTGAAAATATTTAATTTTTAACTGTTTTTAGCCTTTCTGCCAATCCATCTGACACCCCCGGGGTGTCGCCGGGGTGGCCAGGACAATCCAAAAATGAACAAAAATTGGGATTTTTTATAATATAGAGCTTTTTAGTTTTTTATATGTTTTTTTAGCGGTTTCAAAGGAAAAACCGCGCGATAAAAGTAAACGAATGGCTTTTTCAGAGCGTTTTTTTTCATCTAATCGATTCAGTTTTGACCAACGTTTTTTTAAAACTTCAAAAGCCAGCTCTTCCTCATCAAGTTCATTTTCTGAAAAATATTTTTCAAGCAGATCTTCTTTTATTCCTTTTTGTTTTAATTCTTTGATTAATAATTTTTTTCCTTTTGGTTTAAAGTTGTTTCGATCATTAATATAGGCTTTGATAAATTTTTCATCATCAATTAATCCTTGATCTTTTAAAATATTAATTACTTTTTCAACATCATCTAAAGACCAATGTTTATCTTTAATTTTTTTAATTAGATAATTACGAAGTTCTTTTTCTGTTCTTAAGCGAAATTTGAGATAAAAATAAGCTTTGTTTAAAAGAAAATTAATATCCTCCATAATTTAAATTATAGTCTCTTAACCTTGAGCTAATGTTAAAAGATAAACTTTTTGAAGACCATTTTTTTTCAATACTCGACAAGCTTCTTGAGCAGTTGAACCAGTAGTTACTAGATCATCAACTAAAATAATTCTTGAGTTTAAAGGTAATGAATGTTTTTTTATAGAAAAACAGTTTTTCACATTTTTTCTTCTTAATTTTAAATCTTTTATCTCCGCTTGCGCTGGTGTATCCTTAATTTTTTCCAAGATATCAATCTTAGAAAAATTAACAAATTTTTGAAAAAAACTTATTATTAAATCAACTTGATTAAAACCACGAAGTTGAAGTTTTTTCTTCGTTAAAGGAATTGGTTGGAAAAAACAATTATTAATTTTTTTATAAAAATCTAATTTATATAAAAATTCTGGTTTTATTGATAAGGCAAACTCCTTCCAGGCTTCTTTAACTAAACGGTATTTAATATTTTTAATGAGTTTTTTTAAAGTCGGATTGTAAAAAAATATTGCCATTTTTCCATCGAGAAAGTATTTTTTTTGGCAACCAAAATGAGTTAAACCATAAAGACTAGGTTTTTTACAATAAAGACAAAAATCTTGAGTTAATGGTTTAAGATTTTTTTGACAATTAGAACAAAAATAACTGCCAATTTTTCCGCAACTTAAACAAAACTTAGGATAAAAAATGTCTTTTAAAGACATATCTTATTTTATCTAATTTTTGCTTTTTAATAAGTTGTCTTTTATAATATTAGCAAATGAAAACAATTAAGATAGAAATATCTTCAAAAACAATTTTTTTAACAATTTTTTTTCTTATTTTTTTAAAATTTATTGTTTTAATTAAAGAAATTTTGTTGTCTTTATTTATAGCTTTTATTATTTCTGGTGCTTTAAAACCTTTTGTTGGTTATTTAGAAAACAAAAAAATTCCTCGATCAATCGCAGCGTTTTTTGTTTATATTGTTTTTGTAATTTTTTTTGTTTTAAATATTTTATTAATTTTTCCACCATTAGTTAAAGAAATTAATTTATTTTTTAAACAACTTCCTAGTTTTATTCAGCCTTATTTAATGAACAATTTAGTTTTTTTTGATTTAAAAAATTTTCTTAATCAAATTCCTAATTTAGCTAATGATTTACTTTCAATAATAAAAAATCTTTTTTCTAATTTAATGTTTATTATTACTACTTTATTTTTTGGTTTTTATTTAACTTTAGATAAAGATTTTTTGAAAAAAAGTTTTAAAAAGTTTTTAGAGGATAATGAGGCAGAAAAACTGGCATTTATTATTAATCAAGGAGAAAAACGAGCGGCTTCTTGGTTTTGGGGAGAGTTAATTTTAATGTTTGTTGTCGGTCTACTAACCTATTTAGGTCTAAATTTAATTGGTATGTCAACCTATGCTTTACCTTTAGCTTTTTTAGCAGGGTTATTAGAAATCGTTCCTAATTTAGGGCCGGTATTAGCAGCGATTCCAGCGATTTTAATTGGTTTATCTCAGTCAATTAATTTAGGAATTTATAATTTAGCATTATATATTTTAGTTCAACAATTAGAGAACAATTTAATTGTTCCTTTAATAATGAAAAAAGTTGTTGGAATTCACCCAATTGTTACACTGCTTGGATTATTAATTGGTGGTAAACTAGCCGGGATTTTAGGTGCATTACTTTCAGTACCAATAATTATTTTTTTAGAAACGATTATTTTACAATGGCAAAAAAGAAGATAGTATTAATAAATTCGGTAATTCTTCGTTAAATATGCGGAAAAAAATTATCATACTTGGTGGTGGCTTGACAGGTTTAACAGCTAGTTATTATTTAACAAAAAAAAACTATCAAGTAACAATAATTGAAAAATTTCCTTTTTTTGGTGGTTTAGCAGCTGGTTTTAAAAAGAAAAACTGGCGATGGTATTTGGATTATGCTTATCATCATCTTTTTGCTAATGATAAAGAAATTATAAATTTTGCCAAAAAAATCGGTTATAAAAAAATTATTTTTCCCACTCCTATTACTGGATCAATCTTTGATGATTTACGAATTTATCAAATGGATAACCCAATATATTTTTTAAAACTACCAATCCTAAGTTTGGTTAATAAAATTCGTTCTGGATTTTTTTTATTTTTTTTAAAAATCTCTCCATTTTTGTCGATTTACGAAAAAATGACAAGCGCTGATTTTATTAAAAAAATCATGGGTAAAAATGTTTGGATTAAGTTGTGGAATAAACTTTTTCGGAAAAAGTTCGGTAAATATGCGGAAAATATTTTAGCCTCTTTTTTTTGGGCGAGAATTAAAAAAAGAACAAAAAAATTAGGTTATTTTTATGGTGGATTTCAAAGTTTTATTAATTATTTAGAAAACAAGCTAAAAAAACTAAAGGTTAATTTATTAAAAAATTGTCAGGTAATTGAGATTAAAAAAATAAAAAACAAGTTTTTAATTACTTATTTAGATAAAGAAAAGAGAAGAATTAATGGAGAGTTTGATTTGGTAATCTCGACATTGCCAACTCCGATATTATTAAAAATTGCTCAAAAAATATTTCCCGCAAATTTTCTGCAGAATCTCCGCAAACTTCAATATCTTCATGCCAGAACTTTAATCTTAGAAACAAAAAAACCACTTTTAAATAAAGTTTATTGGTTAAATGTAATCACGAAAAAAATTCCTATTATGGGAATAATTGAACATACTAATTTTATTGATAAAAAATTTTATGGAAATAATCATTTAATTTATTTGGCTTGGTATTTAGAAGAGAATAATCAATTTTGGCAGATGAGCGAAAAAGATTTATTAAATTTTATTTTTCCATATTTAAAAAAAATTAATCCAAAATTTTTAAAGAAAGATATTATTAACTTTTGGAGTTTTAAAGCTTTATATGCTCAACCGATTTTTGATAAAGAGTTTGTTAAAAACAAACCAAGTTTTAAGACACCAATAAAAAATTTTTTTATTGCCAATCTTGATATGACTTATCCCTATGATAGAGGCACTAATTATGCGGTAAAATTAGGAAAAGATTTAATTAAAGTAATTAACATTTAGGTATTTCTTTATTGGTTTTAGGACAATGGGTTAATAATTGATGAGGATTACGACGATGGGTTTCACCACAATGAGGACAGCTAAAAGTTAAAGAACCATATTCATCTTCGTCTTTAAAATTCAAACTATATTTTTCAAAGATATTAGAAGAAGATAACATATTAGAAAGATTAAAGTCATCATTATTATTAGTTGATCCGCAACTTCCGGAAACTGGTGGAGGAGTAAAAGAAGAATAAAAATCAATAATTCTCGGATCATATAAAAATGGATTTAATTGATTGTTTTTTATAGTTAAATTTCTTAATTGTGGATTTTTTAACTCTTCAGAAAGATTTTCTAATGCGCGCATCAATCTTAAAAACCATTTAATATTTCCACGTAAATATGTTTCAACAGCATCTTTTATTAATGGTTTTAAAACTCCATTATTGCCTAAAGCTTGTTCAAAGATAGCTTGAGTTTGCTCATCAATTGGATTAAATATTTGAGAAATAATTTCTTCTGGATTAATTATTTGAGGATCTAAAAGCATAGGATTTTGTAAAAAATCAGTGTCATTTTCAAAATGTACCGATTGACCTGTTAAAGCTGTTAAAACTTGATTAAATTTTTCTAAATCTCTTCCGTCTTCTACTCTTCGAGCATTCATTGTAATATGCCGCTGACCGTTTTTTATTCCATCAACAACTCCATAAAAAATAAAACCATAATCGCCATAACCATCATCTTTATCTCCAGGAGGACTTGTCCAAACAATACCAGCTCCAATTTGTTGATTTTCAGTTAATAACTGATTGATTGTTTGTAAACCAATTAATTCAGCTTCCTCTCTTAAAGTTGGTTTAAATTCTTTTTTTCTTCTTTCAATAGCTCTTTGGGCTTTTGCAATCATAGGTTCTCCAGTTTCGGGATCAATTAATCCTTGATCAAAACTAAATAAATAAGAGTATTGATATAAAGGTAATTGAAAGCGATATTCACCTAAGTATGAAGTTAAAAGTCTTTCAAAAGATTGTGGGGTTAATCTTTCTTTTATTCTAAGTGAAAAAGCTTCATTTTGCCATGTTAATTGTGGTGATGATGGTGAAAAAGTTTCAACGCTCATAACTTTTTCCCTGCTCGGGGTTAATGGTTTGGTCGGTATCGGGCTTTCCTCCGACTCGGAGGATTACCGTTGCGGCACAGCCACGGACTTTCACCGTAGTTCCCGTAATCCAAACCTGTAAATTAAAAACAAATAATAGTATAAAGCTTTAAGAAGAAAAATCAAGAAGAAATTTTATTCTTTTAACCTTTTTTTAAAATAATCTACATAAGGAATAACTTTTGGATCTTGTTCGTATAAGACTGATAAATACATTGAAAGATAACTACCAATTGCCATTAATTCAAAAGTTTGTTCAATTTTATTTTTTCCTGTTAATTCATACCAAATTGTGCTAATTTTATTTTGTTCAACTACTTCTTTAGTAATTTTAAATCGTTTTTGAATTTTTTCTGAATATAAAGAAGAATAAAAGAAAACAAAATTTAGCATCTCTTTTAATTTATCAGGAAATTTTAATCCTTCCATTAAATGATGATTTAACTCAGGAATAACTCTAAAGCCAGAGATTGATTTTGCTGTCTCATTAGTTTGATTAGCAATAGCATTACCAACTCCTGTTAGAAATTCTGAAACAATGAAATAAGGATATTTTTGATATAAACTTAAAGCTAGTTTTTTTATTGGATTGTTATTAATTTCTTGATTAATTTTAAATTGTTTAGTTAATATTTCTAAATTTTTAATCGCTTGAAAAATTTTTTCACTTGATACCTTGATTGTTTTTAGATTCATTAAAATTCCTAAATGCCCACCAACAAAATAACCAAAACCAATTCTTGGCTGATTTGATGGATTATAAATCGGATTAATTAAATAAAAAGGTATGTTATTTTTTTTAAAAAATGATCTTAACTCACCACCAACTGTTAAACCAGTAATTTTTGCTTTTTTTTCTAAAGCCTGATTAGCACAAGTAATTACTTCTTCAGTTGTTCCTGAATATGAAGATAAAATCACCAAAGTTTTTTTACCAACGAATCCAGGTAGATGATAATCGTCATTAATTAAGTAGGGGACTTTTAATTCTTTTTTAAAAAGATTTTGAATAATTAAACTTGGGAATCTTGATCCGCCCATACCACAAACAACAACATTTTCAATACTATTATAATTACTTGGATACTTTACTTTTAATGATTCTCTTAAAGATTGTTTTAATTGATTTGGCAAATTATCTATTGATTGAATAACACTATTACCACCTTGAAGTTGAAGAATTTTTTTTTCATCATCAAGATTAATCATTTTTTTATTTTAGCAAAAATATATTATATAATTCAATATAAATGAAAGAAAAAGTTTTACTTTATCTGCGTCTTTTTCGAGCTAGTCAGTGGTTAAAAAACTTTGTTGTTTTTACTTCAATTATTTTTTCAGGTAAGTTATTTGAGATTGATTTAATTTATAAGACTTTATATGTTTTTTTTGTCTTTTGTCTTTTATCATCAACTTCATATATTTTAAACGACTTAATTGACTATCCATTTGATAAAAAACACCGTTTAAAAAAAAATAGACCAATTGCCTCAGGTGAAGTTTCTATCCCGCAAGCAACCTTTTTAGTTTTTATTATGAGTTTAGTTTCTTTGATTTTAAGCATCTTTTTTTCTTTACCATTATTCTTTTTGAGTTTAGTGTTTATATTGCTGCATTTTTTTTACTCGTTATATCTTAAAAAATTTCCCGTAATTGATATTTTTACTATATCTTTATCTTTTGTTTTAAGGTCTTATGCTGGAGTTGTTGCTACTGGTTTTCATATTCCTATTTGGATGATGTTAACAATATTTTTTATTTCTTTATTTATGGCTTCGGTTAAACGTCATGCTGAGCTTCAAGTTCAAGGAAAAGAAACTCGGCTATCTTTATATCAGTACAACGAACATTTTTTAGATTTTGTTACCTATACTTCAGCGACCTCAGCAATAATTTCTTATTCTTTTTATACTTATTTTGAAAAATTACCACCAGTTGAGACAGTTTTTGGAAAACAATTTTCATTGCTTTTTCCTCAACTTGAAGCGAGAAAATTAATGATGATAACGATACCTTTGGTTGTCTATGGAATAATTCGTTATGCTCAACTATTATATGAAAAATATGAAGGTGAGCGACCGGAAAAATTAATTACTTCAGATATTCCTTTAATTATCACCATATTAATTTGGGGAATGATTATAATCAGCTTAATTTATATTTTTTAGCTTAAAAAATGTTAAATATATTCCATTGACAAAAAAATTAAATATTAGTAAAGTTTATACAGTTATTATTTATTTTTAAATATGAAAAATCCAGATAATCAAAAAAAACAAGCAATTAATTTAGCAATTGAACAAATTCAAAAACAATTTGGGAAAGGAGCGATTATGCGATTTGACCAAGGACCAGTAGTAGCAGTCGAAACAATTCCTACAGGAATTATTAATCTTGATCAAGCTTTGGGAGTCGGTGGTATTCCAAAAGGAAGAATTATTGAGATATATGGTCCAGAATCTTCAGGAAAAACTACATTATGTCTATCAATCATTTCTCAATCACAAAAAGCTGGAGGAGTGGCAGCATTTATTGACGCAGAACACGCGATGGATCCAGAATGGGCAAAAAAATTAGGAGTAAAACTTGAAGATCTATTAGTTTCTCAACCTGATACAGGAGAACAGGCTTTAGAAATTGCTGAAACCTTAATTCGTTCTGGTGGAGTTGATTTAATAGTTATTGATTCAGTAGCGGCCTTAGTGCCTCGAGCTGAAATTGAAGGCGAGATGGGTGAGTCACAAATTGGTATTCAAGCAAGATTGATGTCGCAAGCCTTAAGAAAATTAACCGGAATTGTTTCAAAATCAAAAACAACTGTAATATTTACCAATCAAATTCGATTAAAGGTTGGAATAATGTTTGGTAATCCAGAGACTACTCCAGGAGGTTTAGCTTTAAAGTTTTATGCCTCTGTAAGAATGGATGTAAGAAAAATTGAGACTTTAAAGAAAAACAATCAAGTTTTTGGGGCAAGAGTTAGAGTAAAAATTGTTAAAAATAAAGTTGCTCCGCCTTTTAGAGAAGCTGAATTTGTAATTAATAGTAATGGAGTTGATCGAGAAGAAGCTTTAGTTGATGCGGCAATTGCTAAAGGTTTAATCACTCGATCCGGATCATTTTTTAAAATGAAAGAAAAATTATTAGGTCAAGGTAAAGAAGAGGTTAAAGAAAATATTGTTAAAAATGAAAAGTTAAAAGAAGAAATTATTAAAGAGATTTTAAAAAAATAATCAGAAAACAATTATTTTTTAATTTATAAAAAAATCTAAAAACATATTTTTGTTCAAAGGTTTTTTGGAATTTTAAAGTTGACAAAAATCTTCGAGGCTGACAAAAACACTTGATATAGTTTTTATATATTTTGACCTCTTGAAATCCTACCAATAGTGTTTTAAATTTTTAATTAACACTAATTATGTATTGTATTTTTTGTAAAAATACTGATACCGAAGTAATTGAAACAAGGTTATCTGAAGATGGAAGCACAATAAGACGAAGACGACATTGTCCGAAGTGTGAGAAAAGATTTACTACTTATGAACGAGTTGAAGAACTGCCAATTTTAGTAATTAAAAGAGATGGAACAAGGGAAAGATTTGATAGGGAAAAGCTAAGAAGAAGTATTGTTTTGCCTTGCGATAAAACAACAGTTAGTTCAGAACAAATAGAAAAAATTATTAATGAAGTAGAAAAGAGTATTAAAGAAAAAGAGTCGACGGAGATAGAAAGTAAAGAGATTGGTAATCTAGTAGCTAGAAAATTAAAAAAAATCGATAAGATTGCCTATATTAGATTTGCAGCAGTATTTAAACGATTTGTTGATTTAGAGGATTTTGAAAAAGAAATTAAAAATTTAGTTAAATGATATTATGAAACTATCAGGAATTTCAGAAAAGGTTTTTTTAGACCGTTATGCATTAAAAGATAAAAAAGGTAATCCAATTGAAAAAACTCCTGATGAGATGTGGAGAAGAATTGCAAAAGCAGTTGCTTCGGTAGAAAAATCAGAAGAACAAAAAAAGTGGCAAGAAGAGTTTTATAAAATTATGACTGATTTTCAATATATTCCTGGTGGAAGAATTTTATCAGGAGCGGGAACAGGATTTGCTGTTTCTTTTTACAATTGTTATGTAATTCCATCGCCAAAAGACTCTCGTGGAGGAATTTTAGAAACCTTAAAACAAATGGTTGAAATTATGGCTCGAGGCGGCGGAGTAGGGATTAATTTATCTACTTTAAGACCAAGAGGATCACGGGTTGAAAAAGTTAATGGCTTTTCTTCTGGTCCGGTTAATTGGGCTGAGTTATTTTCAGTGACAACTAAGGATATTATACAACAAGGAGGAACTAGACGCGGAGCATTAATGCTAATGCTTTGGGATTGGCATCCTGATGTTGAAGAGTTTATTACTATAAAACAAGATTTAACGAAGATAAACGGTGCCAATCTTTCGGTTAATGTATCTGATTCTTTTATGAAAGCGGTTGAAAAAGATGAGGATTGGCAGTTAGTTTTTCCTGATACTAGTGATCCAGAATATGATTTAAAATGGGACGGCGATATTGAAACTTGGAAAAAATTAGGAAAAAAAGTTAAAGTTTATAAAACTGTTAAAGCAAGAAAAATTTGGGATCTAATTGCTGAGGCAGCTTGGAAATCAGCTGAACCAGGAGTTGTCTTTTTAGAACGTTATAACAAACTTTATAATAATTATTATTGGAATAAAATTATCTGTGTTAATCCTTGCGGCGAAGAAGGTTTGCCAGCTTGGGGAGTCTGCAATCTTGGTTCAATTAATCTTTCTACTTTAGTTAAAGGAGATGATATTGAAAAACCAGGAAAGTTTGATTTTAAAAAATTAAAGGAAATCGTTAGAGTAGCAGTAAGATTTCAAGATAATGTTGTTGATATGGACCCTTATGTTTTTGAAGGAATAAGAAAAACTCAACTTGAAGGAGAAAGAAGAATTGGTTTAGGGACAATGGGGCTTGGTGATACACTAATAAAACTTCATTTACGTTATGGATCAGAAGAAGCGTTAAAATTTATTGATAAAGTTTATCGAATTATTCGCGATGAGGCTTATTTGTCATCTGCTTTAATTGCTAAGGAAAAAGGAAGTTTTCCAAAATTTGATAAAAAACTTTATTTAAAAGGAAAATTTGTTTCTAAATTACCAACTAAAGTTAAAAAAATGATAAGAGAAAACGGAATCAGAAACTCATTACTTTTAATGCAAGCACCAACAGGTTCAACCTCATTAATGGCAGGAACCACTTCAGGAATTGAACCGGTATTTGAATTCGAATTTTATCGCCATGATCGTTTAGGCGATCATCTAATTCGTCATCATTTATATGAAAAATGGTATCAAAAACATGAAAAAGAAATAAAAGAAGGAAAGATTAAAAAACCAGAGTGGTTTGTGTCAGCTAATGAACTAACTCCTGAAGATCATGTTCGCGTTCAAGCAATAATTCAAAAATATGTTGATGCGTCAATTTCAAAAACTGTTAATGCACCAAAGACTCATACTGTTGACGATGTAAAAAAGCTTTATACTTTAGCTTATAAACTTGGTTGTAAGGGGATTGCTTATATGCGAGAAGGCTCAAGACAAGGAGTTTTAGAAAGAAAAAAAGAGGAAAAAGACAGTCAAGATAAAAAACAAACTGTTCCTCAATACACAATTAAACCAAGACCAATGGTTGTCCATGGGTCAACTTATAAAATTAATACACCAGTTGGGATTGCTTTTATTACCTTAAACACTAATGGTGGCAATCCACCAGAACCATTAGAAATGTTTATTACAGTTGGTAAAGCTGGGAGTGATGTTTACGCTATGGCTGAAGGTTTAGGAAGAATGATTTCTGTAGCTTTAAGATTTTCTTCTCATTTACCAGTTGAGGTTAGAGTTAAGGAGATTATTGAACAGTTAAGAGGGATTGGTGGAGCAAGAACCAGTGGTTTTGGTAAAGATAGAATTAGAAGTTTGCCTGATGCAGTTGCTAAAGTTTTATCAATGCATTATGGATTAAATGGTAATGGAGATAATCATATAAATTTAGAAAAGAAAAATGAAGAAAGGCCAATCTTATTAAATGTATCAACTCAAAAATCATTATTAAATGAAGAAAAAGCTAATTTTTTTGATCTTTGTCCTTCATGTGGTGAGGTTAGTTTAGTTCATGAGGAGGGTTGTAAAAAATGTTATAGTTGTGGTTATTCTGAGTGTTAATTTATGAAAATTTACACAAAAACTGGTGATTTAGGAAAAACTTCTTTATTTAATGGTAAAAGAGTAGAAAAGGATAATGATTTAATATTTACCTATGGAACAATCGATGAGTTAGCAAGTTTTTTAGGTTTAGTTTACTCAAAAATAAAAGATAAAAAGAATAAACAGTTTATATTAGATATTGAAAAAGATTTATATTTGATTATGGCTTATTTATCAGGAGCTGATGTTTCTTTAATTTTTTTAAAAAATAAAGTCGAAAAGTTTGAAAATAAAATCGATCAATTAGCTTTAAAATTACCACCTTTAAAAAGATTTATTATTCCCACTGGATCAGAAATATCATGTTGGTTTCATATTTTAAGAACAATTTGTCGTCGAGTGGAAAGATTAATTGTTAAAACAAAAAAACTTGAATTAGTACCATATTTTAATCGACTATCTGATTTATTTTTTACTTATGCGCGATTTTTTAATAAAGATAAAGAAATTCTTGTATAAAAAAACTAATAATTTTTATTTTTTTTAAAATTGTTATACTAAAATTATGGTTAATAATAATTTTACTAGTATTGATGATCTGATTTTAAAATATCAAGGAAATAAAAATATAAAAGAAGAGTCGGTTAGTCTACCTAAAGAAGCCGAGCCTGTAAGTCAAGAAAAATTTGAGATTAAAGAAGTGGTTGAGCATGATGTTGAAGAAGAGGTTAGACCATATGTATCACCAAGAAAAGATACAATTGAACTACCTCCTGATTTAAAAAAACTAGGATTACAACCAGTTAATACAACGAAGTTTCCTTCTTATCAAAATATAAAACTACCTATATCAGATGAAAAAATCATTGTTGGTCTTAAGGCGCCAGTAACCAGTTCATTAAGATGGTTAGCAACTTTAGGGGTTTATTTATTAGCTAAAGCCCATTTAGCTTTAAAAGTTGTTGGTGGGAGAGTAATTAGGGTATTAAAACCAAATTAAGATTTATTTAACTTGATTTATTTCATTGATAAACCCTTCTTTACTCATAGCGCCAACAAATTGATGAACTACTTGACCATTTTTAAAAATTAAAAAGGTTGGAATAGAGAAAACTTGATATTGAGAAGCTAAATCAGGATTATCATCAACGTTAATTTTGATAAATTTTATATCAGTTAATTCTTTAGCTAATTCATCAATAGTTGGCGCTGTCATTCGGCAAGGACCACACCAATCAGCATAAAAATCAACTAAAACTATTCCTTGATGATTTAAAACTTCATTTTGAAAATCATTTTTTCCTATATGTTTAACCATAGATTTTAATTTAAAAAATTTTTTAACACAAATAATATTAAAGAAATTATTTTTGAAAAGCAAGGGGAAAAGATGATAGTTTTTATATTTTTAATTATTTTTTAAAACCTTGTGCCAATCCGTCTGACACCCCCGGGGTGTCGCCTGGATGGCCAGGACAATCTAAAAATGAACAAAAATTGGGATTTTTTAATAATTTTACAAACTTTTAAAACTTTTTAATCTCTTTTATCTCTTTTATTTTTATAACTTTATAACCATTATATTTTTATTATTTTAATCTTTTAAAACTAAATTATTGTTAAATATAGTCTACAGACAAAATAATAAATTTTTTTTATGATAACTTCATGTTGGCAAGAATTTATTCAGGGACAACTGTTGGTTTAGATGGAGTGTTAATTACTGTTGAGGTAGATATTCCTTCCCATGGTTTTCCAGGATTTACCATAGTTGGTTTACCTGACAAGTCTGTTGATGAAGCAAAAGAACGAGTTCGCTCAGCCATTGTTAATAGTGGTTTTAAAATGCCCGAGACAAGAATTACTGTTAATTTAGCACCAGCTGATATTAAAAAAGTTGGTTCAGGATTTGATCTACCGATTGCTTTAGGGATTTTGGTAGCATCAAAAATTGTTAATCCAGAGATTTTAAAATCAAGTCTTTTTATTGGCGAACTTTCTTTAGAAGGCGAGTTAAGAAAAATTCCCGGCGCTATTTCTTTAACATTGCTTACCAAAGAAAAACAACTAGAAAATATTTTCTTGCCAGAAGAAAATAGTTTTGAGGCAAGTTTAATCGAGGGAATTAGAGTATATTCAATAAAAAATTTAAAAGAATTAGTGCTTTTTTTAAATAAAGAAATTGAGATTTTTCCATCAGAGGTCCAAAAACCAGAAGATTTAAAAAAAACTGTTTATCAGGTGCTATTCGAACATATCAAAGGTCAAATTATAGCAAAACGCGCTTGTGAGATTGCTGCTGCTGGTTTTCATAACTTAATGTTTAAAGGTCCGCCAGGCACAGGAAAAACTTTATTATCAAAAGCCTTTCCTTCAATCTTACCACCAATGGAAAAAGAAGAGATTTTAGAGGTAACAAAGATTTACTCTGTTGCTGGTTTATTAAAAGATGATTTTTTTATTAATACAAGACCTTTTAGAGCAATTCACCATACAATTTCACGTATTGGCTTGGTTGGAGGTGGAAGTAATCCGGCTCCGGGAGAGATTTCTTTAGCTCATCGAGGAGTTTTGTTTTTAGATGAGATTGCTGAGTTTCCAAGAGGAGTTTTAGAAGCATTGCGTCAGCCAATGGAAGATGGAAAAATTACTGTTTCTCGCGCTCAAGGAACACTAACTTTTCCCAGTCGATTTTTATTAATTGCGGCAATGAATCCTTGTCCTTGTGGATATTTAGGTCATCCAAAAAAACCTTGTCGTTGTAATCCTGGATCAATATTAAAATACAAAAAAAGAATTTCTGGACCTTTGCTTGATCGAGTTGATTTATATGTTGATGTTCCACCGGTTGATGATCTTGATTTAGTTTCTGATCTACCAACAGAAACAAGTGAGATAATTAGAAATCGAGTAATTAAAGCTCGAGAAAAACAAAAGTATCGTTTTAAAGATTTAGATATTTTTACTAACTCAGAAATGACTTCAGCACAAATAAAAAATTTTTGCAAGCTAGCCGATGATGCCTCAATTTTATTAAAACAAGCAATTTCCAAATTATCCTTATCAGCTCGAAGTTATTTTAAAACCATTAAAATTGCTCAAACAATTACTGATTTAAAAGATGAAGAAATAATTAGCTTCTCTTCAATTGCCGAAGCTTTACAATTTAGATCGAATTTTGAGTAAAAATAAAATTTATAATTATAAAAAATCCTAATTTTTGATGATGTCTAGCTTGTCATGGCAACCCGCTAGGCAATCTCCCAGGTTTCTTACGGATTGGCGCAAGGCTCTGAAAAATAATTAAAAATATAAAAAATATCAAAATTCAAAACCACATATTAAAATCTAAAAATAATTAAAAATTACAGTTTAAAATTTAAAATATTTTATTCTTAATAGTTAGTACTTTATTCTTAATAATTTTTTAACTTTTACTTTTCAAATTCCACGTTCTAAATTTTATGTTTTATGTTTTATTTTTCTATTTGATAATTACTTTCTAATTTTTTATCATTTACTTAATGATATTCCTTTCTTTTAAAACCTATAAAGAAGCCACTGGAGAAAAAGCGGTCTATCTTTGTCAGATAGTAAAAAAAGTTATTAATGAGTTTAATATTCCAATTATTCCCATACTTCAACCAACTGATATTTATCGAGTAAAAAAAGAGGTTGGTATTGAGATTTGGGCTCAACATGCGGATCCGATTGATCCAGGAAGACATTTTGGCTGGCTATCTCCTTATTCATTAAAAGAAGCAGGCGCATCAGGTGTAGTTATTAATCATGCAGAACGACCATTAGATGAAGAAACAATTAAAAAAATTATTACTAAAGCAAAAATTTATCAATTAAAAACCTTAGTTTTGTGTCAAACTGTTGATTTAGCAAAAAAAGTTGAGCTGTGGGAACCAGACTATATTGGTTATGAAAAAGAAGAATTAATTGCTGGCAGTCTTTCTATGGTTGATGTCGAGGAAGAAAATATTAAAAAATTAGCTAATAATTTAAATAAATCATTAATTATTGGCGCGGCAATATCTACTAAAGAACATGTAAGAAAAACTTTATTGTTTGGAGGAAAAGGAGTGATTTTAGCTTCAGCTTTTGTTTTAGCTAAAAATCCGGAAGAAAAATTAAAAGAATTAGTTTTAGCATTTATAAAAAAATAAAAGAGAAAAAAGCTGTTGATATACCTAATAATATTCCTCCAATCACATCAGTGGTCCAATGTTCGCCTAAACTAACTCTTGATAAAAGCATTAAAAAATTAAAAACTAATAAGAAACTTATTAAAAAAATCTTTATTTTTTTATCAATTTTAGCTTGGATAATTAAATAGAAAAATAATAAAGTAACAAAAATCGTTCTTAATGTATGACCTGATGGATAAGAAAAACCAGGTTGGACATATGACGAAGGAAAAACTACTTCTAAACTATATCGATGAAATAAAAATGGAGTCCCAGGTTGTTTAATAAAGATTTTCCCTAGGATTTCTATAATATGAGCTCCAGCAAAAGGTAAAAATATTAAAAAAGAGATAAGTTTTTTTCTTATTAAAATAATTAAAAAAATTAATCCAGTTAAAATTTCAAAACTACCTAATAAAGAAAAAATTGAAAGGTAAGGATCAAATTTTTTAGGTAGATGATCTTGAATTTTTACTGTTAAGTCAAAATCTAATTGCCGAAAATATTTTTTATGAACAAAATAACTAAAAACAACGAAAAAACTAAAAAAAATTAAGGAAAAAAGAAAAAAAATAATTTTTTTTTGATGTTTTTTTATAGACATTTATTCCATAATCCTAAATTATTAATCATTGCCTTTTTTCGCTCTTGTTTAAAAAGATCAGCATGTTTAACATCTGGTGGTACAGTCATTAAATTAGCATAACCATTAGCAATTAAATAAAGATTGATAAAATTTGCTTCATCAGTTGAAGACTTATCTGTTAGATATACATATCTTAATAATCGACCATATTTATCAGTGTGAGAAACATCTTTTTCTAAATAAACCTCTTTACCTTCAACCAGTTCTTTATTTTTTAAATATGCTTCATTAGCAAAACACTCAACAGGTTTTCTTTTATCATGAAGTTCTGGAGTGTTAATGCCAATGTAGCGAACTTTTTGGCTATTTTCAATTTCAATTGTATCGCCATCAATTACTCGAACCACCTTAACTTTTTCTAAAACAGTAGTTGTTGGCATTGGTGTCATTAATATTTTTTCAGTTGTATTATTAGTTTTTAATAATTGCAGTTTTTCATTTAAAAAAGAAAAAAAAGTAAAGATTAAAAGAAAAAAAATTAAAGTTTTTTTGTTTAAGCAGTTATTACACATTTAAATAATTTTAGCATTATAATTAATAAAATGAAAAAAATTATTATTGTTGTTTCCGGTTTAATTGTTAATAACGATAAAAAGTTTCTTTTGACAAAAAGAGTAGATAAAAATAGTCATAATAATAAATGGCAAATTCCTGGTGGAGGATTAGAATTCGGTGAAAAACCAGAAAAGACTTTAAAAAGAGAAATTAAAGAAGAACTGGGAGTAGAAATAGAAATTATTAAACTAATCCCTAAAATTTTTAGTGAGGTTTTTGGAGATTATCAGTTAATTTTTATTAATTATCTTTGTCAATTAAAAGATGAAAAATCATCAATTATTTTAAATGAAGAAGCTTCAGAATATGGCTGGTTTACTTTTAAACAAGTTGAAAGCTTAGATTGTTTAAGTAAAGTTAAAGAAATAATTAAATTATCACATCTCTAATATTATGAAAAAAATTTTTTTGATTTTAATAATTTTTATTTTATTATTTTTTTTGTTTTTTTATTTAAAAAAAATTTTAAAAAATAAATTTTACTATCAAAAAATCAATGAAAAAACTTATAAGTTATTAAAAGCAACAACACCAAGTCAATGGCAAAAAGGATTAATGTTTTATAAAAATAAAAATGAATTAAACGGAGCCGATGGAATGATTTTCATTTTTCCTGATAAAAATTATCGGATTTTTTGGAATAAAAATACCTATTTAGATCTTGATGTTTACTGGATTAATGATAATAAGATAGTTGGAAAAGATTTTTTGCCAAGTATTGATAAAACAAAAGAAATTTATACGATTTTTTCTAAGGAAAAGGTTAATAAAGTAGTTGAACTAGTAGCTAGTAGTCAGTAGTTAGGAGTTAGTTTTAATACTTTGAATTAAACCATTTATTAATCTACCAATCTCGTTAGTTAAATTAGATAAACTATTATATTGATCTAATTCTAAATATTTAAGATCATAACTTAAAATTAATAAATTTTGTACTTCGGTTAAAGAACCTAAAGAAGTATATAAAAATTGAATTTTTTCTTTTTTACTTATTCTTGAAAACCCTTCAGCGATGTTTGATGTGATGGATACAACAGCTCTTCGAATTTGACTAGTGATTACAAACATTTCTTTTTTAGGAAATTTTTCTGTTGTTTTATAAATTATTAATATTAGCTCATAAGCTTTTTTCCAAGCATTTAAATCTTTAAATGATTTAATCATAACTAACTACTAACTTCTATCTACTAACTTCTATTTTTTAGTGCTTCAATTCCGGGAAGGGTTCCTTTTTCGATATACTCAAGCATTGCACCACCACCTGTTGAGATGTGGGTAATTTTTTCTAAATATTCTTTTTTTGAAATTGCTGCTAAAGTATCGCCACCACCGACAATTGAAGTTAAATTTGGATTTTGAGTAATTGAATAATAAATAAAATCAGTACCATTTCTAAATACAGGGTTTTCAAAATAACCAACCGGACCATTCCAGATTAATGTTTTAGAATTGGCAATTATTTTACCAATTTCAGCTAAGGTTTCTGGACCTAAGTCAAAAATCATTTGTTTTGCTTGAATTTCATTAATCTTAACAGTTTTTGTAGTTAAAGAATTTTTATCATCAGCAACTAAAATATCTTTTGGTAAAACAACATATGGCTTTTTAAAACGATTTTTTGATAAAAATTTATGAGCAAGTTCAACCGCTTCGTACTCGCAATAACTATCACCAATAGTAATTCCTTGGACACATAAAAAAGTATTAGCAAGACCTCCACCAATAATCAAATTATCAACCATTTTAGATAATCTATCTAATAAACCAATTTTTGTAGAAATTTTTGCGCCACCAATAATGGCAGTTAATGGTTTTTGAGGATTTTTTAAAACTTTATCAAGCATGGAAATTTCTTTTTTTAAAAGCAAACCAGCAAAGCTTGGTATAAATTGAGAAGGACCAATGACTGAAGTATCAGTTCGATGACAGACGCCAAAAGCATCATTAACATAGATATCAGCTAAAGAAGAAAGTTTTTTTGCAAAAATCGTTGAATAGTTTTTTTCTTCTTTAAAAAAACGAATATTTTCTAATACTTTGATTGTTTCATTTCCATTTTTTATTGTCTCTAAATCAGGATAAAGATTAATATCAATATTTGGTAAATATTCTTTTAGCCTGTCAACAACAGGTTTTAAAGAAAAATTTTTATCAAATTCTTTAGGTCGACCTAAATGCGAAAGAAGAATAATTTTATTATTATTTTTTAATAAATAATTAATTGTTGGTAAGCTTTGTTTAATTCTTTCATCATTAGCAATTGTATGATCCGGATTTAAAGAAACATTAAAATCAACTCGAAGAAGAATAGTTTTGTTTTTAATTTGTGTTTCGTCTATATACATTATTTTTTTCATATTTTAATAATTTTTATTTGTTTTGTTTTTACTTAAAGAGTAGACAACAAACATATCTAATAAGGGACCTAATATAAAACTAAATAATAATATAAAAAAATTTATTATTTTAAAATTTGTTAAGTTGTTAAATAAATTAAAAATATTTTTAATATTAAATAAAAAATTTATTAAAAAAAATAAGATTAAAAAATAAAAATAATAGTACCAAAATTTAGGAGTTATTAATTTAATATCAAAAGCAAAACTAAATAAAGCAATTAAATTAATTAAAGTAAAAACAGATATAAATAAATTAGATAGAGTAAAATTTAATAATAAATTTGAAAAAATATTTATTTGACCAAATAAAATAATAAAAAATAAAAGTTTCCATTTCATATTTCTCTACATATAAGTAATTAATAATTCCACTAAATCAACTAATCTTGTACTATAACCCCATTCATTATCATACCAACCCATTGCTTTTATTAAATTTCCATTAATTACTTTTGTGTAATTAGCATCAAATATACAAGAATATGGTGAGCCAATATAATCTGAAGAAACTAATACCTTATCTTCATAACCTAAAATATTTTTCAAACTAGTTTCCGAAGCTTTTTTAAATAATTGATTAATTTCTTCAGCAGTGGTTGATTTTTCAACTAAAACTGCTAAATCAGTAATTGAACCAGTTGGTATAGGAACACGCAAAGACATACCATCAATTTTTCCTTTTAATTCTGGGATAACGCGAGAAACTGCTTTAGCAGCACCAGTTGTTGAAGGAATAATATTAATCATTGCTGCCCGTGATCGATCAGGTTTTTTATTAGCATCATCAAGCATACTTTGACTGATAGTTACTGCATGGGTAGTAGTTAAAAATCCAGAGACGACTTTTAAATTATCATTTAAGACTTTAAACATTGGTGCAGCACAGTTTGTTGTACAAGAAGCCATTGAAATTACTTGATTATTTTTAAAATCAAATTGTTGGTCATTAACACCTAATACTACTGTTGGTGTCTCTTCATCTTTGGAAGGCGCAGTTAAAACCACTTTTTTGACTCTACCTTTAAGATGTTTTTCTAAATCTGGTTTTTTAGTAAAAGCACCGGTTGCATCTACAACAATATCAACTTGATATTTTTCCCAGGGAATTGTTTCTGGATTATCATTTAAGTTGGTAAAGATTTTTTTATCATTAACGATAATACCATCATTATCTTCTTTAACATTTTTAGAATACTTTCTATAAACAGAGTCGTATTGAAGAAGATAAGACAACATACAATTAGGAGTTTTTCTTGTATTAATTAAAATTAGATCAAAACTGTCTCTTTCTAAAGCAATTCTAGTAAAAGCACGGCCAATCCGGCCAAAACCATTTAAACCAACCCGAATTTTTTTCATAAGTTTTATAAAATTAAATTTTAAATTGATGATGATAAGTGGTAATATACCTAATTGTCCCTGAAATCCCACGAATAACAACCGAGTGAGTGATAATCTTATCATTTTGGTAGACAACTCCTTTTAAAAGTGGTCCATCAATAACACCTGTTGCCGTAAAACTTAATTCTTTTCCTTTAGCTAAATCTTCTGAAGCATAAATCTTATTTAAGTTTTTAATCCCCATTTTTTTAATTTTTTCTTCATCGTTAGGATTTTTTGGTTTAAATCTACATAAAATTTCACCGCTCATTACCTTCATCGCCACTGCCGCTAAAACGCCTTCGGTTGATCCACCAACTCCCATATAAACATCAACACCACTTTCTGGAAAACAAGTAGCAATGGCAGCTGAGACATCGCCATCAGTAATTAATCTTACTCTTGATCCAGTTTGACGAATTTCTTCAATTATTTTTTGATGTCTTTCTCTATCTAAAACCATCACGGTTAGTTCAGTTATTTTTTTATCTAGAGCTTTAGCAATTCTTTTTAAATTTTCTTTAACTGATAAGTTTAAATCAATTACCGATTTTGCTTTTGGTCCAACAGCAATTTTTTCCATATAGGTATCTGGTGCTTTAAGTAAACTTCCTTTTTTGCCAGCAGCAATAACAGAAATAGCATTATATCGACCAAAAGCAACACTATCAGTACATTCTAAAGGATCAATAGCCAAATCCATCTCTGGTCCTAGTCTTGTACCGACCACTTCGCCATTATAAAGCATAGGCGCTTCATCTTTTTCACCTTCACCAATAACCACTGTTCCTTTGAAGTCAACCTGATTAAAACGAGATCTCATTGCTTCAACAGCCGCTCCATCTGCTTTTTTCTTTTCTCCTCGACCAATCCAATTTGAAGAAGCAATTGCCGCCGCCTCAGTTACTCTAACAAATTCTAAAGCAAGATTTCTATCCATTGATAAATAGCTTACTGATTTGACAATTAAAAGTCAAGTTGTATACAATTAAAAAGTTAAAAATTTATTTTGAAAATATGGATAATTTACATTTAATAGCTCAACAATTAGTTGCTCCAAAAAAGGGAATTTTGGCAGCTGATGAAAGTTTAAAAACGATGACAAAAAGATTAGCGTCGATTGGCGTTGATTCAACTTTAGAAAATCGACAAATGTGGCGACAAATTATGGTTGAAACAGAAGGAATAGAAGATTATATTTCTGGAGTTATTTTATATGATGAGACTTTACGAAACCCACTACCTGATGGAAAAATGATTGTTTCAATTTTAAAAGAAAAAGGGATTTTAGTTGGGATAAAGACTGATGAGGGAACTTATAAGTTTAACAAAGAAGAAGAAACTTTTACTTTAGGTTTAGATAAATTAGAAAAACGATATCAGGAATATAAAGAAATGGGAGCGGTATTTGCTAAATGGCGAGCAGTTTATAAAGTTGGTAAGAATCTGCCTTCAAAACCAGCAAGAAAAGCTAATGCAATTGGTTTAGCTCAATATGCTTTAATCACTCAAAAATCTGGCTTGGTACCAATTGTTGAGCCAGAAGTATTAGTTTTAGAAGGTAATCATTCAATTGAAGTAAGTGAAGAGGCAACTGAAGAAGTCTTAGAAGAGGTTTTTGAATGGCTTGAAAAATTTGGCGTTAATCTTTCTGGAATTCTTTTAAAACCAAATATGGTTTTGGCAGGAAAAGAGTGTTTAGACCAACCGAACACTGAAGAGATTGCTGAAAAAACTATTAAAGTTTTAAAAAAAACCGTGCCAAAAGAAGTGCCAGGAATTGTTTTTTTATCAGGTGGTTTAACTCCAGATGAGGCAACTAATTATTTAGAAAAAATGAATGAATTGTATAAAAATCAAATTCCTTGGCAATTAAGTTATTCGTTTGGAAGAGCTTTACAACAAGAAGGATTAAAAGCATGGGACGGGAAAAGTGAAAACATTAAATTAGCTCAAGAGGAGTTTTTAAAACGCTGTAAAAAAGTTTCTTTAGCTCGGGGTTAACGAAGAGGATCATAACCGCCTTGACTCCAAGGGTGACAGCGGATAATTCTTTTTAGTCCTAAAAAAAGTCCTTTAAGAACGTCATATTTTTTGACAGCTTGGTAAGTATATTCTGAACAGGTTGGAGTAAATCGACATGAAGCATCAGTTAAAAAAAGATTTTTTAATAGTTGGTGACGGAAAATATGAGATTTTTGATATAAACGAATAAGTTTAAGAATTAATTTTTTCATTGATAATTAATCTTTGATAAATTTTTGGAAAAACTTGATTGATTAAAATATCTTTTTCGGTTTTTAAAAAATCTTGTAAAACATAAACCTCTCCATCAATCCAATTATTTTTATCTCGAGCATCAACACCAATTCTTATTCGCCAAAAATTTTGAGTTTTTATTGTTTCTTCAATAGATTTAATTCCATTATGTAATTTTGGTCCTTGAGCAAAGTTAATTTTAAACTTTCCTAAAGGAATATCAAGATCGTCATGAATAATATATAAATTTTCAGGATTAACTTGATGTTTTTTTAAAATTTTTTGGACAAACTTTCCACTTTCATTCATAAAAGTAGAAGATTTTAATAAAATAAGGCCATTATTTAAATTTTGTGTTTTTAAATAATCAATAAATATCTGACCAATATTATGACGATTGTTTTGATATTTGCTTTTAGGATTTCCTAAACCAATAAGGATTTTCATATTTTCTGTTTTAATTTTTTAATTTATCAATTATAATTATAATCTATATTTTTGAGCCCGTAGCTCAACTTATAGAGTAGTTTACTTAAATTGTTAGAGGGCCCGTAGCTCAACTGGCAGAGCAGTCCGCCTAAATTGTCAGTTGGGTCCATAGCTCAACTGGCAGAGCAGCAGCCTTTTAAGCTGTTGGTTGGGAGTTCGAGTCTCCCTGGACTCACATAATCTTGGCGGATTGGTTCCGAGTTCGAGTCTCGGCGGGCTCACTGATGAAACTTTTTATTATTACTGCGTTTCCTAAAACGGTATCTTCATTTTTTGAAGAAAGTATTCTTAAAAAAGCCCAAGAAAAAAAATTAGTTGTGGTTAATATTATTGACTTAAGAAACTATGCTTATGATAAAAGAGGTTCAATTGATGATCGAGTTTATGGAGGAGGTAAGGGTATGCTTTTACGAGTCGATGTAATTGATAAAGCGCTTATTAATATTAAAACCAAAATAAAAAAAGAAAAAACAAAAATTCTTTTAACTTCACCTCGAGGTAAGGTTTTTGATCAAAAAAAAGCTAAACAACTGAGTCAATTAGATAACTTAATTATTATCTGTGGTCATTATGAAGGGATAGATGAAAGAGTAAAAAACTTTATTGACGAAGAAATTTCTATTGGTGATTTTATTAATACTGGCGGTGAAATCGCCGCACTAACAATAGCCGATGCAGTAATTAGATTAATACCAGGAGTGTTAACTAAAGAAGCGATTAATAATGAAAGTTTTTCCCAATACGACATTGATTATTTGGTTTCTCTTTTAGGAGAAAATAAAGTATTAAAAAAACTAAAAGAAAAAGGAATTAAAAAAATAAAATTATTAGAATATCCTCAATATACTCGACCGGAAAGTTATAAAAATTTATCAGTGCCAAAAATTCTTTTATCTGGTAATCCAAAAAAAATTGAAAAATGGCGATTAGAACAAGCTTTTAATGAGACACTTAAAAGAAGAAAGAACTTAATAAGTTTCCTGACCGAATAGATATTGTTAATTAATAAATTATCATATATTCTATAAATATATGGATAATAATCCTCAACTGCTTTATTCATGGAGGGCGCCTTTAAGACCTTATAAAAAAAGATCGCCTTTGATTATTAGGTTTTATTTAGCAATAACCTTCTTATTATCAGCAATTATTTTCTTTTTTGGCGATAAAATTCTTTTAATTCCTATTTGGGCAATTCTTTTTATTTTTTATGTATTAACAATTACTCCACCGCCAGAAATTGATAATAAAATTACTGTTTTTGGTATTTCAACCGGAGATATTAGTATTCGTTGGGAAAATTTAGCCTATTTTTATTTTAAAAAAAGATTTGGTTTTTATGTATTAACTATTGTTAGTCAGCCACCTTATTTTTATCATTTGTTTTTAGTTGTTCCTAATAATAAGATTAAAAATAAAGTTACAGAAATATTGTCTAACTACTTAATGTATCAAGACAATCCTAGAAAAAGCCTTATTGATAAAATTACCGATTTTCTTTCTAGTCTTGTTCCGGACGAAGAAGAAGAAGAAACTCAAGACGTTTTGCAAAGGCTACGCAAGGCATCTCTTTAACCCCAAGCTCTCTTGCCCATTTGATCACCCCTTCATCTGAGCTTACTAAAAAACCGTTTTTTTCTTTTGCTAAAACTATTAAATCTAAATCGGCTACACTATCTAAAAAACCCTCTCTAGTTGCTTTTCGATAGCGATCACGAAGCTTTTTAATGTATAAACCAACTTGTTTTTGAAAATCAATTTTGTTTTTTATTTGGGAGTTAATAAGACCATTAACAGCATTGTTCATTTCTTCTTCTGCTATATTCATTCCTCGATAACTTCTTTCTCTAATATCAGCAATTAATTTATAAAAAACCTCGGTTGATAAGGAGGTTTTATTTTTATCTGGAGAAACAACATTAATTACTGATAAAAACTCTTTTAAAAAATCTTGATTCTTGTCTTCAAAAAAAGACAAAAATTCATTAACTATTAGTGGTGGCATATAAAACTCTGCTTTTTTTTCTTGTTTTAATATCTTTATTTTTTTTGTAAGATTTTTAACAACTTCTTCTGTTTTTTCACCTAGAGAAAAACCCGCTCCCATATTAAAAAAAACATTGGTGTCTAATATAAAGATTTCCATATTATTCTTGAATTCTTACCGGCATGATTATATGTATAAAATCACTAATTTCTTCGGTTTTAAAGACTACTGGAGCATCTGGTCTTAAAAGCTCAATAATAACTTTTTTAGTATTAATATTATTTAAAAAATCAATTAAAAAACGATAATTGAAAGCAATTTTTATTTTTTCTCCTTTAATTTCTGCATCAACAACACTAAAATTCATTTCTTTTTCAATGTTTTTTGGACTAATTCTTAAACCGCTATCTTCGGATTCTAAAACTACAATATTAGAAAAATCTCGAGCAAAAATTGAAACAAGTTTAACTGCTTTAATAAAATCTTCTCTATTAACAATGATTGTTGTTTTTTTATCTACAGGAATAACTCTCTCATAAGGAGGATAGTCTCCGTCAATTATTCTTGTTGACAGCTCGTCATCATCAATAAAAAACGTTAAGATTTTTTCATTTTTATTATAAGAAAAATAAACCTCTTTTATATCTTTTATCATTCTTAAAACCTCGTTTAAAAAAAACGCTGGAATAATAACTGAGGGAAAGCTAATTTCTTTTTTTGTAATAAATAAAGACAGACGAAAACCATCGGTTGAAACAATATGATTAAACTCTTCCTTAGAAACAAAGTTTATTCCTGTTAACACTGGTCTAGTATCGTCTTGGGAAGAAGAGAAGATTATTAATGGTAATATGGTTTGAAAGAGATTGATGTCGATTTTTTGTTTTTCTTTTTCTTCTTGTCTTGGATAATCAGGAAAGTCTTCTGCTTGAAATAAAGGAAACTCTCCTTTATTTTTTCCCTGAACTACAATAATTGATTTTTCTTTAATTTCTAATTCTATCTCCCCTTGATTTAAAAGAGAAATAAACTCTTGAATTTTTCTTGGTTCAAAAAAAATTTTAAACTCTCCTTCTTGACTATTTTTAATTTTGCCAAGATAGTAAAAACTAAGATTGGTTGAATAAAATAATAATTGATTTTTTTCTTTTTTCAACATTACTCCTTGAAGATTTGTGTTGGTTGATATTCTTCCTGAGGAAAACTTAATAGTATTGTTTAATTTTTCAAGAAAATCTTTTTTATTTACCTTAATTTTAGTTAAATTCATATATTAATTATAAAATAAGTAGTAATAGATTCTGTGTATAAGTGTATAAAAAAACAAATATATTTTCAAGACAAAACAAAAAGACAAAAAACCCTGTGAATTTAATGTGGATTTTTTGTTGATAATTCAAGGTTTTGGATTATATTATCAATCTCTTTTTTAAAACTTTCGTCTTTCATTATTAATTGGGAAATTTTTTCATAAGCATGAAGAACCGTGGTATGATCTTTTCTTTTTAAATAATAGGCAATGTCTTCAAGTTTTAAACCTAGTTGTTTACGCATTAAAAACATTGCTACTTGTCGAGCAAGGGCAGTTTGCTCATCTCTTCCTGGTCCTTTTATATGTGTTTTTTTAATATTAAAATAAGTAGAAACTGTATCAATAATATTAGAAGGGGTAATTTTTTTAGTCTTATTATTTTCTTCTTTAGAAGAAAAAAAGCTTTCTACTTCTTCTAGGTCAATAATTTCTTTTCTTCCTAGGGTTTTTGCATAGACAGATAATAAAACTCCCTCAAGAGCACGTGAGTCAGTAATTTTTTCTGCAATAATTTTTGCTGCTTCAATATCAATGTTAATGTTTTTTTCTTTGGCTTTTATTAGTAATATTGCTGATCTTAGTTCAAAATCTGGTTCTTGAATGTCAATAATTAAACCACCAGAAAACCTAGAACGCAATCTGTCTTCTAAATTTTTAATTTCTGAAGGAGGTCGATCTGATGTTAAAATAATTTGTCCGCCAGCGCCAACAATGGAGTTAAAAGTATGAAAAAACTCTTCTTGAACATGGGTTTTTCCAGCAATAAATTGGATGTCATCAATAATTAAAAGATCTAAAAAACGATATTTTTTTCTGAATTTTTGTGTGGTTTTATCTCTTATTGATTCTATTAACTCATTGGTAAAGCTGTCGCCAGGACAGAATAAAACTTTTTTCTTGGGGTTTTTTTCTAAAATTTTTTTAGCAGTTGCCTGGGCTAAATGAGTTTTGCCAACGCCAACCCCACCGTATAAAAATAAAGGATTATAAGCATTGCCGGGATTTTTAATAATTGCTTGACTGGCAGCATAAGCCACCTGATTAGTTGATGAGACAGCAAAGTTTTCAAAAGTGTATTTTTTATTTAGTCCTGCTTTAATGTAAATGTCCTCAATAGATGGCTCAAAAGATAAAAGCGGAGAAGAGGGTTGTTTTTTTTTCACCGGTTGTTTTTCTAAAACATTAAAAACGATTTCTAAGTCAGCCTTTAAATGAGTTTTTAAAACCTCGTTAAGTTCTTTTGTTTTTGAATCAAGGTATTTTTTTACAGCATAACTATCACAGCCAATAATAATTTCTTTTTCTTTAAGTTCAATAGGTTTTGTTTGTTTTAAGATTGAAACAACAACAGAGTTTTTTCCTTTAATTTTATAAAGTTTTGTTAAAAACTGTTGCCAAAAAGAGGTTAATAAAAACATATTTTTATTATGTGGATAACTTATCCACAAATAATAAACAAAAACATATGCGTTGTCAATGGGAAAAAAAGAATAAAAAATATAAAACATAAAACCCAGAATGTAGAATTTGGAACCCTAAAGTATAACAAAGTTAACTTCAGGGCAATCGTGGAATGTTAAGAATAGTTTTTAGTTAAAAAACATGCTAAATTGTTAAATTGTTTAATTGTTTAAAAAATCGTCATCCTGAGGTGCTTTAGGCACCGAAGATCTCATTGAAATTCTTCACTTAGTTCAGAATGAGATTGATATCGCTATAATGTTGAGAGAAGCGAAATATTCTATTGATATTTTTCGGCGCTTGATGCACCCCAGAATGACAAAAGAAATAAAAAGGATTCTTCTTTTCATTCAGGATGAAAAATTGGCCCAGAGTGACAAAAAATAGTTAAGAATGACAGAAAAATTAGTTTCAAAACAATAAAAGAATCGATAGCTTTTGTTTTTAAATTTTAATAAATTGTTTAATATAACTTTTAAACATTTTCCGTTCAACTATTAATATACGTTTTCCAATTATTAAGATAAACCAACCTATAAATTGTTTAATTTTTTGATTTGACAGTTATTATCTTGAAATTTTAATTTATATATGATATATTATAGGGTATTTATGATTGACACAATGTTTTTACCTTCGCTTTTGGAGAGATTTATAAACAATCTAAAAAACCAAAACAAATCAGAGTTTACCATTGTTGCTTATAAAAAAGATATCGAGCAGTTTATTGGATTTTTAACTACAAAAGAAATTAGCGATATTAGAGAAGTAAAAAAAGATCATATTCAAGAGTTTATTAATAAGTTAATAACAGAAAACTATACTAAAAAATCCGCCTCAAGAAAGCTTAATTCTGTAAGAACCTTTTTTAGATTCTTAAAGCAGGAAGGAATAATTGATTTTAATCCTTCTCTTGATGTTTCTCATCCAAAATATACTTTAACTCCACCAAGAATTTTTTCAAAATTAGAATATCGGGCTTTAAGAGATTACTCAAAAGAAGATCCTAGAACTTATGCTTTAGTGGAAATTTTATTACAAACTGGAATTAAAATTGGAGAGTTGGCTAATATTCGTCTTTCAGATATTAAAGACACAATTTTAGTGGTTCGTCAGTATGGAAAAACACCAGCAAGAGAAGTACCATTAAATAAGTCGGTAAAAAAAGCCATTGAAGAATACTTAGCGATTCGACCATCATCAAAAGAAGATCATCTTTTTATTACTCGAACTGGAAAACCGCTTTTAATTAGAAATATTAGGCAAATCATTGTAAGATGTTTTAAAGAAGTGGAGATTGAAAATGCCACTGTTAATGATTTAAGAAATACGTTTATTGCTCATCAATTAATGAACGGCGCCTCAATTGATTATATTGCCAAATTGGTTGGCCATAAAAGATTATCATCTACTGAAAGATTTCTTCAATTAATTAAAGAAGAAACTAAAAGAAAAGAAAAACTAGGCGAGCTTTAATCTAAATCTTCTTTATAATTTTTTTATGATAGTTTTAGTTGATAAACCAAAAAATATCTCATCTGCTAAAGTAGTTAAGAAGGTTAAAAAGATTTTTCAAGCGAAAAAAGCAGGACACACAGGCACGCTTGATCCCTTAGCTGAAGGATTGTTAATTGTTTTATTAAATGAGTCAACAAAAAAAGCTTCGGAGTTTTTTAATCTTGACAAGTCTTACTATGTTAAATTAAAACTTGGCGCAAAGACGGAAACCTATGATAAAGAAGGAAGGATTATTAAAAGCGTTTCTAAAAAAAAGATTTTTCAAATAAAAAAAGAGGATTTTTTAAAAATTCTTAAAAAATTTATAGGAGAAATTTATCAAAAACCACCAACTTTTTCAGCTATTAAAATTGGCGGAGTTGAGTCTTATAAATTAGCTCGTCAAGGAAAAAAGATAGATTTAAAACTACGATTAGTTAATATTAAAAAGATTAAATTAATTAGTTTTCAACCGCCTTTTGTTGAATTAGAAGTTTTATGTTCAAAGGGTACTTATATTCGTAGTTTAGTTAATGATATTGGTGAAGAATTAGGAGTTTATGCTTATGTTGAAGAGTTAAAAAGACTATCTATTGGTCGATATTCTTTAGATCAAGCTTTTAAATTAGAAGATTTGCAAAAAGGTGGTTTTACTCAATAAAAGACTTTTCTTCTTCAGAGGCAATTACTTGAAAACCAACATGGTTTCTGCCAGCAAAAAATAATCCTTCACCAACGCCAGCAGAAAGGAGGAAGTGTTTTTCACCACCGGTTAAAAAGAAAACCTGACTGATTTTTTCAACAGCAGCAGTTGATTGTTTTAAGATTATTTGTAACGAAGAGTTAGTAATAATCGCCTTTCCTTCTTCAGTTGATAAAAAATCTTCGACATCTTGAGTAATTGTGGTTAATCCCAATTTGTATTTTCTTGCTCTTTTGGCAAAAGAATGAAGATATGCACCAGAGTCTTTTTGCTTAATTAAATACCAAGCTTCATCAACCACTAAAATTCGTTTTTTTGGATCCCGGCGAGTTTTATTCCAGATATAATCCAAAATAATATACATAGCTACTGGTCGAAGATTTTCTTCTAAATCACGAATTCCAAAAACTGTAAACTGATTTTTAATATCAAAATTAGATTGTTGATTAAAAATACCAGTGGCTGAGCCCGAGACAAATTTTTCTAAACGATCAGCTAGTTCTTTTGCCTCAGGGGTTTCCATACCAATTAACACTTTATATAAATCCTCCATTAGCGGTGGTTCATTTTTAAAGGTTTCTGGATCTTGGGTAATGCCTTTTTGTCGATAAGTTAAAACCAAGGCTTTATCCAAAAGCGCATCTTGTGAAGGAGTCAATTCACCCATAATTACCTTCATTAATGAGTGAAGATCCAAAATTTTATTTGATAACTCATCTGGGGTTGGGTTTTCTTTTTCCAAATCAAAGGGGTTTATTTTATATTGAGAAGAAGTAGCAAAAACAATAAACTCACCCCCAACAGAATCAGCTAATTTTTTATACTCATTTTCTGGGTCAATAATAATAACCTCAACACCCATCATTAATAATCGTAAGGTTTCAAGTTTTACAAAAAAACTTTTTCCGCCACCAGACTTACCTAAAATTACTGAGTTAGCATTTTCTAAAGAAAAGCGATCAAAAATAATTAGGCTGCCGTCATGTTCGTTAATTCCATATAAAATACCTTCATTTCTTGTTAAAGAGGCAGTGGCAAAAGGAAAGGTCATTGCTAAAGAAGTGGTGTCCATATTTCGCCACACCGCTAACTTATCAGAAAACATTGGTAAAGTTGATTTAAATCCTTCTTCCATTTCCAAAGTTGCTTGTCGAGCAATAATTAAAAGCGAGCCTAAAATTGAGTCAACTTCTTTAGTTAAATTATTTAATTCCTCTAAAGAATCAGCGGGAATAGTAATATATAAACCAAATTGAAAAAACCTTTCCGCCCCCTTTGCTAATTCTGCTTGTAAAGCTAAAGCATCATCTAAGGCTACTTGAACAGCTGGGTCAACAACCTTTCCCGCTTTAATATCGTTTTCAATTGTTGCTTCCATTTCAGCAATCTTTCTTTTTAGGTCTTCTAAGACATTTTTTGACTCAGTTGGATAAATATACATTGAGATATACAAAGGATGATCAAAGGTAATTAAAGAATAAAGCCAGTTAGCAGAGACATAACGAGGATAACCAACTACATAAAGAGTTCGGTAATAACGATTATCAATTTTTATATGATTAAAATCAACCTCAACATATGAAGGAGCAATAATATCTTTTATTGAAACACTACCAGCAGCTAAAGTATTAGCAATATTAGTAAGATTTGGATATTTGCCTTGATTGTTTTGCTGATTTGTTTGTTGTTGATTAAAAAAATTAACCATATTTTTTATTGGGTCATAATAACATCAGTATAACTTTCAACTGGTCCAAGTTTTCTTCCGGTTGATGATGGGTTATAGAGGTTATAAAAAAGTTCAACTAATTCTTGTTTATATAAAACACTTGCTTGTAGTCCAGTTTTAATTAACAACCTTAATAAATGATCTTTTTTTGGATAAAGCGAGGTTTTTGCTCTTGAGAGAACATATTCTTTATTTAATCCAGTTGGGTTGGCGCCTGATACTCCCATTTCCAAAGGTGAAAAAGGAATGACAAAGAAAAATCTTTTTTCTAGAACAATGTTTTTTTTAACAATGGTTTTAATAAAGTTTTTATAACTAACAAGTTTTTCTTTTAACAGCGGGTTTTGTTGATTATTAATTTTATTATCGAGATAGTCTAAATATGAAGAAATGTCCATTTTTTTTGATAAGATTAAGATCTCAACTGGAAAAGAAAGAGAGTTAAGTAAACCAGCATAAGCATAGATCATAGAGTTTTGTTCTTCGGTTGATAAAAGCCAGAAGTTGACCGCACCAACCTCAATCACACAGCAAGCAGAATAATCTTTCATTAAAACAACATCGTCTTTTATTTCCTCAATCTCAATAAAAGATTGAGTTGAGGCCTTAATTGGTGAGGTTGGTTTTTGCATTGTCATAGTAATTCTTTAGAAATAAACTCTAATGGTTTTTGATTAATTTTTTCTATCCTTAATTTGATTGTATCAAAATTGTATGTCTGTTTTGGGTCTTTTAGTTGAAAAACATATTCGCCTTCTGGTAAGGGATTAAAGGTGACAAAAACGCCATGACTATTGGTTTTTAAGATTCTTAATGGTTCCTGTTCAATGGTTTTTTTAATATAAATTAAAATTCCTGGCAAAGGAATTGATTTGTAATTTTTTACCACTCCTGTTAAAAATGGAGTTTTTTGGTTGATTGATGGTGTTGGTATGGTTGTTGATTGAGTAGTGGTTATTGAAGGTGGTTTTTGTTGAAAAGTACTTAAAGGATTAAGAAGGAGTTGATTTATAGTTTGTTTTTTTTGTTGTTCTGGGCTTTGTTTTTGATTTTTTCCTAAATAACTAGAAAGTTTTTGTTTGGCATCGATATGATGAGCAATGATTTGTGGTGGTGAGGTGATTGAGACATCAAGTAAAAAAACCGGTGGCGGATTTTCTTTTTTAAAAATATATTGAGTTGGTGAGGTTAATCTTTTGATTAAGTTTTTTACCCAGACATCAAGCGGTCGATCATTAATTGGAATAAATGCAAAGGCTAAACCAATTGAACCAACAAGAATACCTAATAAAACATTTAAGTAGGGGATTGGTGTTAGGCCGTAAAAAACAAAACCAATAACAGCAAAGATAATAATATAAATAAACTGTTTTAAGGTCATAAAACCAATTAGTTTAAACTCGAAAGTAGTGATCTGTCTTGGAATTGGATGCTGATCCATAATTTTAGTTTATAAAAAAAAAGGAAAAAGATAAATAGTAGAGATGGTGGTTAGAAGGTTGCGCTTTATGGATTACGAGTTTAAATTAAAAATTAAAAATTTTCCAATTATCAGTCTGAGGCGCCTTAGGCGACGAAGAATCCCAATGAATGTTTTACTTACGCTCAACATGACAGTAATACCTACAATAGGATCCTTCGGTGCTTATGGCACCTCAGGATGACAAGTTTCAACAATTTAGCAATTTAACAATTAAACAATTTATTTTAACGTTCTACGTTCTCTACTACAACCTAAAACCTATAACCTACAACCTTATAACCAATTTTATATTTTTTTCTTTTTGAATTTTGATATGTGATTTTGAATTTTGATATTTGATATTTCTATGTTAAATATAGTCTACAGACAAAAACTGTTTTATTGGTTAAGATATTTTTATGAAACCAAGAGAAAGGCTTTTGGAGTTTGGAGAAAAAGTTTTATCAAATAGTGAGTTAATTGCTTTGATTTTTGGTCGGGGAATTAAGGGAGAGGATGTGTTTTTATTATCGCAAAAATTATTGTCTCAATTTAAATCATTAGAAGAGCTTTCCAAAGCCTCAATTTATCAATTAAGACAAATAAAAGGAATCGGGTTGGCAAAGGCTTGTCAGATTAAGGCGGCTTTAGAGTTAGCCAATAGACTAAAAGACGAGTTAAAACTTTCAGATCAAAGTTTTGATAAAGATAAAGACTTAATTTCCTCACCAAAAGATATTTTTGAAAAATTAAAAACAAGATTAAACTCATATCATAAAGAGCATTTTTTTGTGATCTGCTTAGATAATCGTAATAAAATTATTGCTATTGAGATGGTAAGTCTTGGAATTTTAAATAGCAATTTAGTTCATCCAAGAGAGACTTTTGAGGTGGCAATTCGTCATCACTCAGCGCAAATTGTTATCTGTCATAATCATCCATCAGGTGATCCTGAGCCGTCTGAGGTTGATATTGAGATTACTCAACAACTTATTAAAGCCGGAAAAATTTTAAATATTGAAGTTATCGACCATATTATTATTGGAAAAAATAGTTATTTTAGTTTTAAGGAGAAAGGGTTGATTGGTAGTTAAGAGTTAGGAGTTATGTGTTGGGGGTTAGGAGATAGATAAATTTAAAATAAAAAATTGTATCCTCCTAATCAGAGCAAAAAAATTTAAAGTTATAAATTTAAAATTTAAAATTACAACTAAAAACTACTTAAAATAACTCAAAATTCAAATCTCAAATGTCAAATCGACAACTAAAAACTGCAAAACTATAAAACTAATTTTATTATTTTATTATTAGATTAATCAGTTTTAAGATTTAAGTTCTGCCCTCCGATTCGGAGGGTAAAGTTTTGAGTTTTGAGTTTTGAGCTTTTAGTTTAATATTAAAATGGATTCCTGCTTTCGCAGAAATGACAGTATCCTTTTTTTGTCATTCATAAGCATATTTATTAGTTTAGAGTTTTGTTTTATAAAAAAACCTTATTGACAAATCTTTAATCTTTAAATTTATATTAAAATAAAAGAGTTAACTCTTTTAATTATATGTTATTTGTCGGTTGACTTTGGGAAAATTTTTTAATTAGTGAAAGACAAAAAAGAAATCTTATTTTAAGAAAATTTCCTAATATTTATTTTTGGCGAACTAAAGATAAGGGAAAAAGTGGATTTTGTTTTAGTTTATGAACAGGAAATAATCCCCCATTAAGGCAAAACATCAATCTTTAAATAAACCAAAAGTTTTTTAATCATTTTTAAGTTTTATAAAAAGATATCAGTCAAAAAGAGGATTTTTAATTAATTTTAGATAAAGAAAAGGTTTTAAAAATAAACAAAACCAAGATTAATCTTATCCCTTATTAGAGGTTGATTAAGTTAGATTTTTTGAGTTTGTGATTATCTAAATTTTTAAGCATTAAAAGCGATCGACTTTTTACTTACAACTTATGAGGACATTAAGCCTTTTTTGAGGTATTCCTTAATTAAAGATTGGTAGGGAATATTAATTTCGTTGGCTTTTTGTTTTAGGCGATTAATTAACCAAACTGGGAGCCTAATTGAGATAGGTTTTGTGGTAGGTTTAAGATCGGGAAAAATTACTTCTTCAAAGTCTTTGTTTTCAAAGTATGAAGATATGTCTGTTTTTGACCAAAACTCTCTTTCTTCATCTTCATTTTTAAATTTTGGAATTTTAAGATTTTTTTTCATAGAGTTTCACCTCCTTTTTGTTAGCGTCGCGACTAGAAATCACCCTAATTTTTTTATCGCGAATTGTAAAAACAATAAATAACAATCGTTCTTTCTTTGTTTTTCCTAATAAAATAAACCTTTTTTCTTTATTTGAGTGTAAAATATCTTTTAAAATTTTTACTTTTTTATCAAAAAACGCCTCTTCACTTTCTTGATTGCTAACTTTATGTTTTAACCAATTCTTGTTTTTATTTCCCTTATCCCATTGAAATTCTTTGACTTTAATAAAAATTTTCATTGTATATACTAAGTTATACAAATTATATTTAAAAAGGTTAATAATGTCAATAGAAAATTATAAAAAGATTGAATTATGGCCACAAAAAATCCACCATTTAATTAAGTTAGAAAAAGATTAATTTTTCAAGATTTGTTTTTAAATTTTAAAAGCTGTTATTTAGTAATTTTTTTATGAAGAAGAAGATTGATTTTGATAAGGGGAAGATAAAGAGTAAAAAAAAGGAAGGATTTAGGCAATATAAAATAATTATAATATTTTCCTTTTATAAGGGCATTAAGCCTTTTTTGAGGTATTCCTTAATTAAAAATTGGTAGGGAATATTAATTTCGTTGGCTTTTTGTTTTAGGCGATTAATTAACCAAACTGGGAGCCTAATTGAGATAGGTTTTGTGGTAGGTTTAAGATCGGGAAAAATTACTTCTTCAAAGTCTTTGTTTTCAAATTTTATAAAAATAATAAATAAGGGTCAAAGTTTATTACAACTAAATAAAAACTCTTTTAATATCAGATAATAATTTTCTAAAGATTTAATATCAACATATTCATTGTCTGAGTGTAATCCAGCGCCAATTGGACCAAAAGTGACGCCATCGCAACCAACCTGATTAAAATGACGAATATCAGACCCACCATGTTTAACAATAGTTTTTAAAGGTTTGTTTAAATTTTTTTTGCCAATAGTTTTTAAAGTTTTGATAAATGGATTATTTTGATTAGTAAATTGACTAGGTTCGTGAAGAAGAACTTTTAAATCTGCTTGATTTTTGGTTATTGATTTTAAAAATTTTAAAACATTTTTATCATCGCCTGGAATATATCTAATATCAAGTTTGGCTTTAGCATAATCTGGAATTTTATTAAAAGTTTCATTATTAGTTTCGATTTTTGCTAAGTTAATAGTAGTTTTCCAAGTTTCTTTTTTAGGAGTAGGGTATTGGTTTTCTATTTTGTCTAAAATTTTTTTTAGTTTCCATAAAGCATTATCACCATTCCAAGGATAAGCGCCATGACCAGTAGTGCCTTTAGTTTCAATTTCTACCCAAATGATTCCTTTAGCTTGATTATTAACGCCAAAATCAGTGGGTTCACCAGCAATGACAAAATCCGCCCTAACCCCTTTTTCTATTTGATATTTTGTTCCATTAAAACCGCCAATTTCCTCATCAGTAACTAGTTGTAGGCCTAATGAATAGTTAACATTTTTAACTAATTCTTTAAAAACTAAGATTTCGCAAGCAGCGGCTGCTTTCATATCAATCGCTCCTCTTCCATAAAGCCGGCCATTTTTTTCATAAGGTTTATATTGATCCTCTTTTGCTTCAACAACATCCAGATGTCCATTTAAAATCACCTTAAATCTTTTTGGTCTTGATTTGCCAAAATACACCAAAGCTGACGGCATCTTGTTTTTCTCAAAATACTCAATGGTATATTCTTTTACCTCCTTTAACGCCTCATCTAATACTTTTTTTAACATTGAAGGATTGGTTTTGGTGGAGGGGAGGGAGATTAATTTTTTTGATAGATTGAGAATATTAATTAACATATAAATATAAATAATTATAACATTATATATATATGAATTTACAAGAGCAGATTAAAAATAAAGAAATAAAAATGCTTTTAATAAGAGAATTTTTTTTATTTTTTATTTGTTTATGGGTAAAAACTTTAATTTAATAAGTAATATCTTATTTTTTTCAAAAACCCTTTTTTCATTATCATTAAAGATTAGGAGGGGAGGTGTTTGGTTTTGAAAGATGATTGTCAATTTCTTTATGATTTTTTAGCTTATATCATGGTTAGAACAATAAAGAGTTAAAGAATGTTTTTCACTCTTGATTTAGAGATTGTTCTTTCTACGAAGTTTTTAGCTTGATTATAGTTGTAGGTAGCTAAAACAAGTTGTATTTCTTTTAAATATAAAGGAAGAAATTTTTTTAAAGCTTCAAAACTGATTTTAAAATGGTTTAGGTTGTAAATTAATATTTTGTCATTTATAAATTTATAAAATAAATATTTAGCACTAAAAGCATGACCTTTTCTTTCAGGAATTTTTTTAGATAGTTCGTGTTGTGATAAAATATCAGTAAAAAATCCCTCTATAAGAAGTTGGTATTGATTTTCATCGATAAATTTATAATCAATTAATTTATGACTAATACATAATGAAAATAAATCGGATTTTAATTCTTCAAAGGTCCAAAAATAATTTTTTAATCTTTCTTGAGTATTTTTATAAATTGCATAAGCATGACCTAATTCATGAAGATAAACTCCTAATAAAGAAAAAAAAATCAATTTTGTTTTGTTGATTTTTTTATTAAATATTTTTTCGTAAATTTTAAATCCATAGGAATCAAATCTTAATTTAATGGCGTTTTCAAAAAGGAGTTTTTTACTTCCATATTTATTTATTATTTTTCGGCAGTCTGTACTAGATGAAGGTCTTGACCAAGCTACGGCTTTCATTTTTGCTATTTCTCCTCCATAAGCATAAATATCTCCTATCTCAATAATTTCTTTTTTTGGAGTTATTTCAGAATTAATAAAAACAAGTTTAGGAAAATCTTTTTTAATTTTTTTTGTAATTTTTTCATAAAATTTTTCTTTTTTTAGATTTCGGATATAAACACAACTTGAATAAAAAGTTTTTACCCCAAAAAATTTATCATGATAGGTTAGAAGAGGTCCTATAGCAAGATTTATTGGATAATTGGTTTTTATTTGTATCCAATTTTTTTCTCCTTCTTTATAGGTACCATTCAATAAGTCTTTACATCTTTGATAAAGAAATTTTTTAAATTGTTTATCTTGACATTTATTAGCAGCCAAAATTAAGTATTTTGTTATTTTATTTAATTCTTTTTTATATATATCTTCGTACCTAACTGTAAATATTTTTTTATTTTTCTTTTTAATTATTGTATAGTGAGATAAAATATCTGGGTTTTTTTTATTGAGATTAAGAATTTTATTTTTATCTAAATTTTTAGGATAACCAAAGTTATCACGTGTGATTTGCCTAACAAAAATTTTATCGATAATTTTTGTTGCTAAAACCAAATACTTTAAAACCTCTTTTTGTTCCGAATTAAGAGTTTTTTCTAGATAAGTTTTAAACTTTTGAAAATACATATATAAATTAATTTAATAATTAATACCTAAAGAATTTGCAAGAGTTGGAGAAATTGCCGTAAAAAGGATTTGGTCACCATTTCCGGGATCAAAATTATATTTTTCTATTAAAGCATTATATACCGGATCTTCCCCATAATCAGAAGGATTCCATGGGCGAATTACTCCACCTTCTTGAGATCTCCTTATTCCAGCAAGATTAAAGTCTGGGTTTGTGCCGCTTATTGCATTTAGTCCTAGAATGGATCTCAGTCGTTCAATAATTTCTTGTAATTGAGGAGGGTAACCAATTAATTCTCCATTGTTATCAACATTGGGGAAAACTAACCAGGGCTTACTTTCATCTCCTAAACCCTCAGAGGCTAACTGCCTCCATTTTCCAGGTAAGCTTGGTTCATTAGTTGATGCTCCAAAGATATTGATGGGATATCTTCGCGCAGATTTTTCAACATGTTTTGAATATAATCCTGGATATTTTGGATGAGCAGCGCTAGCGTTTCGATAAAGAAACCGTATCGGATAATTATTAAATTGGTATTCAGCTAAGATTAATCCAGCAACCATTCCTAGTTGATTTTGAGGGCCAATTGCAAGAGTTAAGGTTTGTTGGTTCGATTCTTGTCCAGCGTAAAATAAAAGTTCTGCTGGGTCTATGGGAAAACGATTTGCCATTGTTTGTATACCAACATTATCAGCTAATTGCTTTAATAATTCATCAGGAATAGCTTGACTATTTAAAAAAGTTATAAAATAAAAATTAAGGTTTGGATTGTTATAAGGTTGTACTGGGTTGGGATCTAATACAACGTCATAAGATTCTCTGTCTGGTCTTTGGGCTACTAAATTAAATTCATCTTCACCTGTAATACGAGTTGAGATAAAAAATTCTTTAGATCCCCTCATTAAAGATTCTATCTCCGGAAATTGTTCTATTGCTCTTTTTACTTCTTGGGGTAATGCTTGTAATGCGACTTCTAATGATGAAAAGCTACGTTGTAATTGTTCACCTGCCATAATAATTATGATTACAATTACTAATAAATTTCAACAGTGTAAAATGTTCTATCAATAACTGCCTGTATAAGAGGTACACCTCCTAAAATATAAAGATTGATAAGAGGTTGTCTACTATTTCCTTTAGGTAGGCTTGCAATTGCTTCTAAAACTTTAAGATGAGCAGCTAAAGCAACGTTTAAGAAACTGGTATCTTGAATAAACGACTTATCTTCTTTTAATTGAGAAATTCGTTTTTTAGAAGAGTCTATTAATTCATTAATAATTTTTATTATTTCTAATAACTCCTTTGTTAAAGGATCTTTTCCTGATAATGTTTCAATAATTAATACAAGAATATTTTGTTGATTTTTCATTTCTTCGTGGAGTTCTCTTAACTTTTCTCGAAAATCCATAGCTAAAAGCAGAGAACCGCTTTTATTTGGATCAAATTGGTCAATTTTAGTAGTTTCTCTTTCTGAACTTGAGCTGTTTTGTTGAAGTTTTCTAAATCCATCTCTTAATCTTTGTAGTAATTCATTTGAAAATTCTGATTTTAATTCAGTAAATCTACCTTCGGTTTCTTTTAACTCTCTAAATTGTGGATTAATGTTAAGAATGAACTCTTCAAAAAATGATAAAGCAATTTCTGGGTTGGTTATTATCCAATTTTTAACTGTCTCTAAATCATTGCTTTCCCTTATATAAGAAGGTGAGTTTGGTAAGTCTTTAATTCGATCTATTAATTTTTTTAAAGGTTTATCTAATTCAGGTGCTTCTGAACCTTGATTAGAATTTAATAAGGAATTAATTAAATTTAATATTTGACAACTTGCCCTATATTGTCCTGAAAGTTGAAATAAATCTTCAATTTGTATATTACCTTGTTCTACTTTTCTTGCTAAATCAGTTAAATTATTGTTGTTTAAGAAATCAACGATTTGTCTTCTAGTTTCTTTGTCAGTATTAGAAGATTTTTTTATTATGTTAATTTGTTCAGCGAGATTGGTTAAACCAATGTGTGGTTTTTTTAATGTTTCCACTTGTTGGGAAAGTTTTTCGAGAGTAATTCCATACTTTTCTAAAACAGACCTATGAACCTCATTTTGTATTTGGTTAAATCTGATTGTAGCTATTTCTCTAAGTAATTGAGTTACTAAATTTGGATATTGAGGTTTAATTTCTTTATATTTTGCTGCTAATTGTTGTAATTCACCATATTCGCTTTCTTCTAACCAAGTTATTAATTGATTAAAATCTGTTATTGCCATTTGTTCTTTAGCTGCTTTTGAAAGAGTGTATAGAGTATCCAAAAGACTTAATGGAGGTAGTGTATCTTTCTCTGTGGCATTCGGAATATCTATATTATTAAGTAAAGATTCTATACCAGATAATAATGCATTTAATCTTGTTTCTAATTGTTTTTTAACTTCAGGAGGTAAATTAGAGAAAGAATTTGTTATTTCTAAAATTGTTCTTCTTGCAATGGAACCGCTAGTTATTATATCACTACTTTCAACTTTTTTCTGTTCACCTTCTTCCTTAAATAACTGTAAAAAGCCTTCAAGAGCTTGGACTTGATCATTTATTTGATCAATTTCACTCCGTACTTTTCTTGCACCCTTTATAGCTTCTTGAACTTTTTTGATATACTCTGGATTAGCCATACGCTGTTGAGTTAATTGTTGTAGAAAAATTTCATATTTTTTTTCTAAACCTTGAGCCTGTTCAATTTCTTCTATTAAACGACGAGCAGTATTGGAGGCTTCTCCCCATTTTTTAGCAAATTCATGACTTGATATTTCATTTTCCCCTAAAAAATAACCTAAAAACCTAAAAGGACCCTCTAATTTCATATTAAAGCTCTTAATATCAGAAAGCGCGTTATAGGGTCTAAGATGAGATCGTATGACATAAACAGGAGGAATTTTTTGAGCATCTTCAGGCGATAATTTTTCTCGTAGGGCTTTAATAAAAGCCTCAGATAGATATGCATATCCTGAACCATATCTAGGCAATAAAAGAGCAGTGTTACCCTCCCCTTTTTTAATAAAGCAAAGTGAAGGCAATAAAGCTACTGCTTTTAAAGATATGGCAGGATCGGAACCAATTTTACGTTGGACGCCTTCAATTGTTAAAAGCTTTTGAAGCATTGATATATTTGGTTGATTTGCTGGAAAATTAACACTAGGATCGACTAATTCTTCGTCTACGTATAAAGCATAGGAATTTGCTTCTGTTTTTATATAACAACCTTGAGCTATGGGAATTTCTTGATTAAATTTTGGGTCTCTTAAAAATATTGTTAAAGTAATATTTCCTTTGGTATCGACTTTTCTTTTTAATTCATATCTTCCGGTTTCTGTATTAATAAAAAGAAGAGTATCGTCAGAGGTTAATCTTCGCATAGGAGCTCTATATTCATCCATAATTCGATTATAAGTTTCGGTTGCAATTTCTTGATGTTCTAATAATAGTTCAGTAAACTCAAATTGAGGAGCACCAATAGCTTCAGCAGTTAATCTTAACAAATCATAAGAACTACCTAACTGTGAGTATGGTTCGTCTTTTAATTCCAAGTTTGCTGCCAGACGTTTTGTTCCGGATTCCCATAAGCCAACTTGATCACCTGCAATTATATGAGTAATATCATGGTCTTGTGCTAATTCTGATAAAGACTGCCAAATTTGAGTATTTGGTGGTAAATCAGGATAATCTTCTAATTTTATTTGTTGAGGAGGAGAAAGTCTTTGCTCGATTAATAATCTTTCTATTTTGTCAACCAAGGCTTTTTGAAATTCGGTAATAGAAGGATCTCTACCTAGTTCATGTCTTAATTTATTAATAGTAAAGGTATAAATTGAATATAATTTTTTAGCTCTATTTTTTGCCTCTTTGCGAATATCTGGATTATTTATTAAGTCATCAATTATTGGCAACCCAATTCCTATAGCCATTCGAAGCATTGCTGCCTCTGTTGCTTTATTTACTTCCATATGTTCTGTTGGAAGATTTTTAGGAGTGATATCAGCCATTGTCCACCAATTGCTTCTTGTGTATATATAACTTGCGCCTTTGGAAGTAATTTTTCCTTCAGGACCAATTAAACATTCTTGAAGCCCTATATTATATAAAGGAGAATGAGCTCTATCTTCAGATAGAGGATCTAGAATTCTAAATCCAGAAGCTTCTTGAATTAATTGTTTTATTTCATCAGGTAAATTATTTATAGCTTCTGCTAATGATCTTGGGGTTTGGCCTGTTGCTGATTGTAATGTTCTAAGATCACCTGGAAGAATAAAAAATCCTGTTAATTCAAAATTAGCATTTGGTCCTGAATGTTCTCCTTCTAATTCACAGACTACTGCCGGTGTGGTAGTTTTTGATCTGTGTTGAATTGTATGTTTCTTTGCTGCCTTATAGCTAGGGTCAGTAGCAGCTCTCCAATTACCATCTACCCCATGAAGAAAAGATGTTAAATATTTTTTCTTTTCCATATTTTCCCCCATCAAAAAACCCGCCTTTTGGCGGGAGATTTTTAATTGGTTTTATCAATCAATCATCCTCCCGCCTTATGCGGTAATAAGGATAAAGAGGACGACAATGATTGATAAAACTCTATTTTTCATATTTGAAATATGATTATATCATAAACATTTTTAAAATGCAATAGTAAAATTCTACATTAAAACTCAAAACTCAAATCTCAAAACTCAAAACCACAACTTAAAACCGTAAAACGTTAAAAAGTTACACGTTGCGAGTTACGCGTTACTCGTTACGGGTTTAAAAGTTAATAAAGTTTAAAGTTAGAAGTTTGATGTTTAAATATTTCAAAACTAACCACTAACTACTAGCTACTAAAAACTACCTTTACTACGCACTAATTACAGTCTTGCTCTTTGAGTAATTTCGGCCTCAACTAATTCTTTTGGTCGGCCGTATTTTAATCGAGATAGTTGAATAATTGCCTCGGCGACTTTTGGATTAGCTTGAGCTTTGTATTTTTTATAATCTTTAGTATGATCAACAGAAAAAGGAGGAACAGGTTCGTTATTGACAATTGTTTTCATATAGGTATGAAATTTTTCTACATTGATTAAATCAACCTCGCTAAAAACTGGTTGATATTCTCTTTGAAGATATGAGGCATCAGTAACACCAACACGAAAAGTAATTAATGTACCAACATTACCAAAAACGGCGTTTTTGACTTCTTCATCCATCTGACCAATAAATTGATTAGCAACTGTTAAATTAAGATGGTATTTTCTTGCCTCAGATAAGATGGTAGCAAAATCAGGTGTAGCAAAGTTTTGAAACTCATCAACATAAAGGAAAAAATCTCGACGTTTTTCCTCAGGTATTTCTTGCCGGCTCATGGCAGCCACTAAAATTTTTGGAATTAAAACTAATCCTAAAAATGAAGAGTTTTCCTCGCCTAATTTTCCTTTTGATAAATTAATTAGTAAAATTTTTCCTTCATCCATCACTTTTCTAAAATCAAAAGCTGACTTTGATTGACCAATAATATTTCTCATGGTTTTATTAGTAACAAATCGACCAAATTTAGAGACAATGTAGTCTAATACTTCTGATTTATGAAAGTCTGAGGTTTGGGCAATTTGATCAGTCCAATATCTACGGACAATTGGATCTTGAACTTTGGGTAAAAGTTCTTGGACGTATTTTGGATCAGTTAAAACTCGAACCACCTCAACAAAAGTAGTTCCTGATTCGCTCATTACTGTTAGCATGGCGTTTCTAACAGCATGTTCGAATCGAGGACCAATAATACCAGTTCTTTGAGGGTCATAAAGTTTGTACATTAAATTAATAATGGCGGTAGTTAAAAAATGTTTTTGTTCTTCATTGTGAGCTTCAAGTAAGTTTAATCCCATTGGTCGCTCAGTATCTGATGGGTCAAAATAAATGACATCTTCAGCTCGTTGAGGAGGAATAAATTGAATAATATTATCAATTAAATCTCCATGAGGATCAATCACACAAACCCCATAACCTTTTTTAATATCTTGAACCGCCATATCTTCAAGCAAAACCGATTTTCCTGTACCGGTTTTACCAATGATATACATATGGCGTCGGCGATCTTCAAAACCTAAATAAACTGGTCGGCGCACTCCTCGATAATAACCATATCCTAAAAATGTACCATCAGACTGAGGAACTTCAGCAGGGACAGGGGCAGTTTTTGCTTTTAACCATTGAATATGAGGAGTTTCAACAGTTTTATTAGGAAAGTGAAAAATACTAGCAAGTTCGTCATTAGTCAGTATTGAAGTTGTTTTTCCAAATGGCCAAAAAGGAATCTCAATTACAGGAAAAAATTTGTAAATAAAATTAATCATAAAGCCGCCTTTAAAACTAATTTTTGCTCCAGTTAAACTATTTTGATCTGAGTTAAACTGAACAAAAGCATTTTTAATATTTTTTAGATGAAGATCAGCAGCTTCTTTTGACGGAGAAGAAACAACAAATCTAATAGCAGTTTCAAAACCTGGTCGTGAACATTTATCATCAATCCGTTCTAAAAGTTTAGCATCAGTTTTAAATGTAGCTTTTTCTGGATTGGCTTCATTTTTTTTTGTAGAAGCTACATATGATTTACCCTCTTTTTTCCATTTTGAATTAGCTGGACGAATTAATATTTGAATAATTGCTCCTTCATTATCTGACATTTTTGAAACAGCTGAGGTAATTGAAGATAGTGAATCGGTAGGTAATTCTTTATAAGTTTTTAAAGGCATATAAGGGACTTCTTTTGATATTAAAGCCCCAAAAGCTACTTTACCATCTTCAGTAAAGATATTTGGTTCATCAACTTTTTTAATATCGGCATTGGGATAATAACTATAAATAGTCTTTTCTACTAAATCAATAATTTTATTAGGCGCGGAAACATAAAAACGAATCTCAGCTTTTTTAGCAATAATTTCAAATGCTAAGACATCATCAACTTCAAAAACTGACCAAAAACCAGATTTTTTAAATGTTGAAAAAGAGGCAAACATTTGCTCAGCCGCATCAATTTTAATCTCATTATCTTTTTGCAGTTTTACCTCAACAGTAACCATTTCTAAAGATGCCTGCTCGCGTTTTTTTAAACGAAAATAAATAATTAAAAGATAAAATAAACCCAATGTTAAGATTCCAGCAATAATAGCTGCTGTAATTGCTAAAATAATATTTATTAATTGGTCAATAAAAATTTGCGCATCAGGATTGATCATCGTTTCCATATTTTTAAGTATATAATAATTTTATGAAGCGTTTAAAGAAGATTTTAGATAAATTAAATCATTTAAAAAAACCAACAGAAAATAAAATTAAAAGAAAATTTGTTAATTTTTATTTTTTGAAATATTTTACTTTTTTATTTTTAGGAATTTTTTTATTAGCTAATATTATTTTTTCTCAAAATTTTTCAGAGATTTTTTTTCGATTAGTTAATTTTGAAAAAAAATCAGTTGTTAATTTTTTAGAAAAAATTCGTCAAGAAAAAAATTTTTTTAGTCAATTAAAATATTTTGAAAATTTTTATGGAGAAGAGATAAAGAATCAGGTTTTTCAAAAAGAAAATGAGAAAAAACAAACGATTAAAAAACTTGAACAAATTTTGGAAAAAAATCCTAAATCAATAGATGTTTTATACAGTCTTTTTTTATTAACTAACGACAAAAAGTATTTTCAACAGGCAAAATCCATTGATCCGGAAATTAAGGAATGAAACAATAAATAAAATATCAAATATCAAAATTCAAAAAAAATGAAATATAAAATTGGTTATAAGATTGTAGGTTGTAGGTTATAGGTTTTAGGTTGTAGTAGAGAACGTAGAACGTTAAAATAAATTGTTTAATTGTTAAATTGCTAAATTGTTGAAATTTGTCATCCTGAGGTTCCATAGGCACCGAAGGATCCTATTGTAGGTATTACTGTCATGTTGAGCGTAAGTAAAACATTCATTGGGATTCTTCGTCGCCTAAGGCGCCTCAGACTGATAATTGGAAAATTTTTAATTTTTAATTATTTCAACTCGTAATCCGTAGCGCGTAACATATAACTACTAACTCTTAACTTATTTTTTTCATTCTTTTCTCTCAAAATATTCTTTAAAAATTTCTTTAGCAATTGGAGCGGCGATATCTGATCCCTGACCACCATTTTCAACTAAGACAACAATTGAGATTTCTGGGGCTTCAAAAGGAGCGAAAGCTGTAAACCAAGCATGAGGCAAACTATCTTTTGATTGTGATTCAGCGGTGCCAGTTTTACAACCAACATTGATTTTTTTTAAGACTTCTTGATTGTTTTCTAACACTTTGACTTGAAAATTAAAAAATGGCCAACCAGTGCCACCTATATCACAAGCTTGACGCATTCCTTCTTTGACAATCTCAAGGGTTTTTTTTGATATTGGTAGTTTTTGACAACTAATTTTTTCTCCTGATTGTTTTTTAGTTAATTTTGGCGGACAACGATAACCGTCATTAGCAAAAATATTTGTCATTATTAAATTTTGAATTGGGGTTGTTAAAAGATAACCTTGTCCAATAGAAAGATTATAGCTATCACCAGTGTACCAGTTTTCTTTTAAAACTTTTTCTTTCCAAAATTTTGAAGGAATTAAACCATTTTCTTCAGATAGCTCAATTCCAGTTTTTTCTCCTAAACCAAAAATTTCCGCCCATTTTTTAATTTTTTCAACACCTAATTTATCACCAATTAAATAAAAGAAAATATCATTAGATCTTTTAATTGCTTTAATAACATTAACCATGCCATCAGTTTTTCCATATTGTAGAAAGTACCAATTACCAAAAGTTAGGGGCCCAGCTTTGATGATTCCTTTATCTTCATATTCAGTTTTTTCATCAATAATTTTTTCTTCTAAAGCGGCGGTGGCAGTAATTAACTTAAATAAAGAACCTGGTGGATAAACTCCTTCCAACGCCCGATTAAATAAAGGTTTGTTTTTATCAATTAAGTATTGGTTTATTTTATTAGTATTATTATCAAAAAAATCTTGAGGGTCAAAAGAAGGCGAAGAAACTAAAGTTAAAATCTCACCGGTTTTTGGATTAGAGACAATTACCGTTCCTTTTTTTTCTTCTAATAATTGATAGGCTTTTTTTTGTAATTTAAAGTCAATTGCTAATTGAATTGTTTTTCCTGATGTTGCTTTTATGACTTTTATTGTTTCTAAATATTCTCCTAAAGCATCGGTTTCAATGATTTTTTTTCCATTGATCCCCCTTAACTGACAGTCAAAAAGTTTTTCAACTCCTTTTTTACCAACTTTGTCAACAGGTTTTAATTTTGTATAACATTGATCATTTTTTAAATCATCATTATTGGCTTCTTGAAGATAACCAATAAGATGACCAATTGATAAACCGTCAGTATAGTCTCGTTTTGAAATAATACGATTTTTATTTTTTAAAATTTCGTTAACTTTTGTTTCAATATTAGCTGGTAGATTTTTAACAATTTCAAAACCTTTTCTATCAATAATTTTTCCTCTTTCTGGTTCAATAATAAATTCTCTTAACCGATTGTTTTCCGCTAAATTGCGATAGTAATTACCTTTGACAATGGTTAATTGAAAAAGACGAATAATTAAAGTTAATGTTAAACCAATAAATAGAATAATCATTAAAAGAAGATAAAGATCATTTAAGTCATTTTTTTCATAAAACATCTCAGTTTTTTTTGTATTGATCTTTTTTAAAAAAAATAATTTTTTCATAAAACCTAACTAACAAAGTATCCTTGACTAAAAAAGCCTAAAACTATAATTTGTAAAATAAAAAAAATAATAATTAAAAAAATCTTTAAAAGATTATTTTTTAAATTTATTAAATAAATAAAAAAGTAAAGAGAAAAAAGACTATAACGAGGGATTGATGATAGAGTGCCAGTTAAGGTTGGGAGAATTAAATTAGTTAATGAAAATAAATTTAAATCTGTTAAAGTTAAGTTTTTTTGGAAAAAATTTTTTAATAAATCTAGTATTAAAATTAAAAAAACAAAAATAAAAATAACAAACTCAAAAAGAGAGACAAAATATTGCCAATTAATACTAGCAGTAAAAAAAATTTTTATGTAGCGCCAGATTACTTGGGGGAGAATTATTAAATGAGTAGACCGATTGGCGCCAAATACTGGTTGAGCATGAAAAAACATTAGTGGGTCACCAGTGGTTTTCCAAAGATAAAAACAATAGCTTAATAATCCTAAAACTGGCGCAATAATTGTTAAAACTGCATAAAAAACTTGTTTTTTATTAAAGTTTTTTAATGTTTTGATTTTTTTATACCAGTAAAAAATAATTGATATAAATAAAAATAAGCCAATTAGTCGAGTGGTTGCTGTTAAAAAACCAAAAAGAGTTGCAAAAAAATATTTTTCTTTTTGTAAAAAATATAAAGTTAAAGAGAATAATAAAAAAAACAAACCTTCAGTGTAAAGACTTCCGAAAAAAAAGCTCGTAGGAAAACTAATTAAAAATAAAATAAAAAATATTTGTTTTTCAAAAGTAAAGTTTTTTATAACTAATTTTAAATATTTGATGAAAAAATAAAGAGCAAATAAAAAAGAAAGATTAGAGATTATTAACCCTGTAATTAAATAATTATTAAAAATTGGATTAAATAATTTTATTAATAAAGGATATAAAGGAAAAAAAGCTTGTTGGTATTGAGAATAACCTTTTTCAGCAATTTGTAAATAATGAACCCCATCAAAGTTAGCCAAAGAATAAATAAATTTTGGTAAATGATAGTTTAATAAAATTTCTTTATAAGGAAAAAATCCTAAATAAGGAATAAATTTATTTGAAAGAAAAACAATTGCTAAAGTAATTAATCTCCAAATTAAAAAGATTAAGATAATTGGTTTAAGCATGATGACAATTATTATAAAAAATCAAATATCAAATATCAAAAATCAAAATTACATATCAAAATCTAAATAGAATGAAATATAAAATTGGTTATAAGGTTATAGGTTATAGGTTGTAGTAGAGAAAGTAGAATGTAGAACTGGAACCCTAAAGTATAACAAAGTTAACTTCAGGGCAAGCGTGGAACATTAAGAATAGTTTTTAGTAGTTAGTAGTTAGTAGTTAGAAGTTAGAAGATTTTAAACTTTAAACATCAAGCTTCATTATCAAACTTCTAACTTCAATCTTCAAGCGTCATTATTTAATTATTGATAAATGGTTAAATTGCTAAATTGTTGAATTGTTGAAATGTTTAATTTTTAACTGTTTTTAGCGCTTTCTGCCAATCCGTCTGACACCTCCGGGGTGTCGCCGGGATGGCCAGGACAAGCTAAAAATCAATAAAATTGAAGATTTTTTGATAATTTTGAATTTTAAATTTTTATTTGAATTTTGATTTTTGAATTTTGATATTTTATAATCAAGCTATGTTAAAACAGGTTCATTGTTATATAAAGGGTGATGTGATTGGGGTTGGTTTTCGAGCTTGGACAAAAATTCAGGCAAAGTCTTTAGGGATTAATGGTTGGGTTAAAAATAATTTTGAAAGACCAGAGATTTTTGGTGATCAAGGAGGAGTCGAAGCAGTTTTTCAAGGAGAAGAGGATAATGTTAATCAAATTCTTCAATTAGTTAAAATTGGTCCACCTGTTGCTCACGTTGAGGATGTTGAGTATTTTAATGAGGAAGTTAAAGAAATTTTTGATAGTTTTGATATTAGAAAATAACAAAAATTTTATTCATCGGTTGTACTCATGGAGATGAGCATTTAGGTAAATGGCTTTTTGATAATTATCCATATGGAGAGACTAATTATTGTCAATGGAAAGTTATTATAGCCAATCCAGAAGCAATGTATTTAAATCAACGATTTATTGATGAAGATTTAAATCGTTGTTTTAATCGGCCAGGTTCTAATACTTATGAGTCAAAAAGAGCAAAAATTTTAACCTCGATTATAAAACAATATGATATTGTTTATGATATTCATGAAACTTCCTACCAAATGAAAACTTGTATTTTTGTTAACGAAATAAACGAGGAGGTAAAAAAAGCAATTGAACCAGTAAAAAGTATTTATGTGACATTAGATGATCATCCAGATTATTCAGGTCATTTTACGACAAGCGTTGCAAAAGTTGGCATAACTTTAGAATATCGGCGTTGGGCTAAAGATGAATTAAAACAAGATTTTTTTAATATTATTAACAACAAATTAGTTAACCAAGAAAAAATTTTTATGCGCATTTATAAAGCAATTCCTGCAGAGAAAAAATATTTTAAACTAAAGTTAAAAAATTTTCAGCAGTTAACTAAATTACAAAAAGAAGTTTTAGAGATAAAAGAAGAAGGTATCTTTTATCCAATTTTTGTTAATTCCCGTTCATATAAATTTTATAGTTTTATAAATAAAAAAATTTAAAAAATTACCAATTTTTTTATTTTTTAGCTTGTCCTGAAAATCTTTATGATACCTCCGAGGTGTCAGACGGGTTGGCAGAAAGCGCTAAAAATTAACAATTTTAAAGATTTTTAAGTTTTAAACTTATAGTATTTATGGTATAATATTTATTATGGAAGTAAAAAATAGCGTTTATTTTAATTTTTTTTTCAGGCACTCTGTTAGGGGAAGGTGATCTTCTTTTTTGATATTATAAATTTCCCTTGCTTTAAAATACTTAAGCAGGTTTTTTATTCAAATATGAATTTTGAAAAAGTTAATGGTTTTAACTTAATGGAGCGTTTTAAACGAACAGAAATTTTTCTAAATGAAAAAAAATTAAATATTAAAAATCAATTTTTTGAAGAAGAAATTGATAAATATGCTAAACAAGCTAGTCAATTGATTTTAAGCTTATCTCAAGATCATATGTTTACTCCTACTCCAGAAGAGTTGATTGGTTATTTTAAAGAAGGAAACTGTTTAACATTAGTAGATGAACAAGGCAACCTTCAAGCTTTTGTAAAAATGATGCCATGGAAATTAGAAGAAAAGGTTAAGGTTTGGGAGTTGGGAAGTTTGGTAGTAGATTCAGAGCTACAAGGTAATGGATTAGGTTTTTATTTAGTTTTTCAAATGTTAAAAGAACATTTTGGAAAAGAAGAAAACAAAAAAATTCCGGTGATTGCTGTTGTTACTTTTGATAATGAGAAATCTTTAAGAGTTTTTAATAATTTACCATTTTTTCAACAATGGCCAGTTGATTATGATAGCTCTGATAACTTTACTGATAATAAAATTAATGGCGTTAATATTTTTGAAGACTGGGGTATTCCTTCAGAAGTATTTATTACAAGTTATAATAGTTTTAATGAATTTTCTAACCAATATGAACAAACAAATTGAGTTATTTTTAAAATTAGTCAAAATTTACAGCCCGGTTGGTAATGAAAAGCCGGTAATTGATTTTTTAATTCAATGGCTAAAAAAAAGAAAGATAAAATTTGATATAGATAAACGTGGCAATATTTTTTTTGGTTTCTATAAAAATACTGAGCCGATTTTATTTTCTGCCCATGTAGACACGGTTAAATCGCCATTAGGAAAAATTAATCCGATTGTTAATAATCAATTTATTAAAGCAGGAAAAAATAAAATTTTAGGTGCTGATAATAAAGCCAGTTTATCAGCGTTGTTGACTTTGGTTGATTGGTATCTTGAAGAAAAATCAGAAAAGTCAATTGAAGTTTTATTAACTGCAGGAGAAGAAGATGGAAGTGATTTAGTTAATTTTCAATTTTCAAAAATAAAATCAAAGCTTGGATTTGTTTTTGATAGTATTGCGCCAATTGGGACGATTATTTTAGCTTCACCTTTTATTATAAATTTTGAGATTAATTTTTTTGGTAAAGCCAGTCATTCATCAAAGCCAGAATTGGGAGTCAATGTTTTTTTAAGAGGAATTGATTTTTTAAAAAAGTTTCCGCCAAAAATTTATAAAAAATATGGTTTAATTTTTAATATTGGTTTAATAAAGGGCGGTCAAGGAGTTAATATTGTTCCCGATAGATTAACTATTAAAGGTGAGATAAGAAGTCTAAAAAAAGATAAATTTTTTGAAAAGATTGATAGTTTAAAAAAATATTTAATTGATACGCAAGATAAATTAATCTTTTCAGGTTTTTGTCCGGGTTATTTTCATAAAAAAAATGATATAATAATAACAAAATTAAAAAAAATTTTAAAAAGATTAGGCGTTAAATCAAGATTTGAAAAGAGTTTTGTTGTTAGTGATGCCAATGAATTAAATGATAAAGGGATTAAGGTGATTAATTTAGGAGATGGAGTTTGTAATGCTCATACTGATAAAGAAAAAATAAGTATTAAAGATTTAGAAAGGATTTTTGAGATAAGCAAAGAAATCGTCTTGAATTTTTAGAGAAAATTATTTATTATATCTATATTTATGGAAAAGAAAATAACTAATTATAAAAATTTACTTCTCCTTGCCGGCCATAATTTTGGGCGGTAAGGATTTTATTGGTGAAAAAAACAAGGCCGCCCGAAAGGGCGGTTTTTTTATAAGTTAAATATTAAAAAAACTATGAAAAAAATTTTTATTTTTGATACAACTTTAAGAGATGGAGAGCAAGTTCCTGGTTGTCAATTAAATACTAAAGAGAAAATTATTATTGCCAAAAAATTAGAAGAATTAGGAGTTGATGTAATTGAGGCGGGTTTTCCTATCTCTTCTCCAGGAGATTTTCAATCAGTGGTGGAAATCTCCAAAATTATTAAAAAATCAATAGTTTGTGGATTAACCAGAGCCAAAAAGGAAGATATTGATTGCGCTGTTGATGCTTTAAAATATGCTAAGAAAAAAAGAATTCATACTGGTATCGGCGCCTCAGATATCCATATTAAATATAAATTTAAATCAAATAGAGAAAAAGTTTTAGAGCAAGCAGTTTGGGCAGTTAAATACGCAAAAAAATTTGTCGAAGACGTTGAGTTTTATGCTGAGGATGCTGGACGAGCTGATAATCGGTTTTTAGCAATAATGGTAGAAAAAGTAATTGAGGCTGGAGCTACTGTGGTTAATATTCCTGACACGGTTGGTTATTGTCTGCCTGATGAGTTTGGAAAAAAAATTCAATATCTTTTCGAGAATGTAAAAAATATTGATAAAGCTATTATTTCTGTTCATTGTCATAATGATTTGGGTTTAGCAACCGCTAATACTTTAGCAGGTATTTTAAACGGCGCTCAACAAGCAGAATTAACTATTAATGGCATTGGTGAAAGAGCTGGTAATACTGCCTTAGAAGAGGTAGTAATGATTTTAAAAACTCATAAATATTTAGGCTATCAAACGGCAATTAATACGAAAAAAATTTATTCCATAAGTCAATTAGTTTCAAAAATGATGCGGATGCCTGTGCAGAAAAACAAGGCAATAGTTGGAGAAAACGCTTTTGCTCATTCATCTGGTATTCATCAAGATGGAGTATTAAAAAAACGAGAAAATTATGAGATAATTAACCCAAAAGATGTCGGGATAAATCAATCAAAAATAATTTTAACATCAAGATCTGGACGGGCAGCGTTAGTGTATCGATTAAGAAAGATTGGTTTTAATTTTGAAAAAGACCAGCAAGTTTTAAATAAAATTTATCAGGAGTTTTTAAAAATTTCTGATGAAAAAAAATATGTTGATGATAAAGGTTTATTAGTTTTAGGAAAAAAATATCAATATGATAATTAAAGGCAGAATCACCTCAGTTTTTCCTCAAGATATCAATACTGATGATATAATTCCTGCTTGGACTTTACAGGAGTCAACTGAAAGAAAATTTTTTGGTAAATATGCTTTTTCTAATTATGATAAAGATTTTATAAAAAGATGTCAGCAGGAAGAGAATAATATAATTATTGCAGGTAAAAATTTTGGTTGTGGTTCATCACGTGAACAAGCAGTTTATGCTCTTCAAGAAAATAATGTTAAAGCTATTATTAGTTTATCTTATCCTGATATTTTTTATCGGAATTGTTTAAATAATAATTTGCCGGCATTAATTGTTGAAGATATCTCTGATTTTAAAATTAATCAAGAGATTATTATAGATTTATATAAAGGAATAATTTTTTATCAAAATAAATCTTATTCAATAAAAAATAATCAAGAAGATTTAAAAAGTTTTTCTCTAGGAGGAAAAATTGGTAAAGTTAGAGATCATTTAAAAACTATTTTAACAAAAAAATCTAAAAAAAATAATTGGTGGAAAATAGATTTAATTACTAAACCACAGACAATTGTTGAAAAAATTATTTCTTATCATTTAGGTTGTCCTGTTTATGCAGGTGAAAAAATTGATTTACCAATAGATGTATTATTTTTTAATGAGGTTATTGGACCACCAGCAATAAAAGAATTTAAAGATAAATTTAGTGATATTTTTCAAAGTTTAAAAAAATCAGAAAAAATTTTTGATAAAAAAAGAGTTTTTTTTATTCCTGATCATACAGTACCTTCTTCTTCAGTAGCAGTTTCTGAAGGTATTAGTTTAATGGAAGAATTTTCCCAACAACAAGGATGTTATTGTTATAAAGAAGGTGATGGCATTGAGCATGTAGTTTTGATTGAAGATGGAATAATTTTACCTGGTGAAATTGTTTTAGGAACGGATTCTCATACTTGTACTAATGGAGCATTAAATTGTTTAGCATTTGGAGTGGGGACAACTGATGCTACTTATGCGTTAGCAACTGGTTATCTTTATGATTTTCAAGTACCTCAAACTATTAGATTTAATCTAAAAGGAAAATTTAAAAAAGGGGTAGTTGGTAAAGATTTGATTTTGTTTTTAATTGGACAATTAGGGGTTGATGGTGCTTCAAAAAGAGTGATTGAGTTTGGTGGACCAGCTTTAAAAAATCTTTCATTAGATCAAAGATTGACAATTGCTAATATGGGAGTGGAGATGGGAGCAAGAACAGCAATTTTTGAACCAGATGATCAGTTGGTTAATTATATAAAAAACAAAAACAAGTTACCTTATCGGTTAGTTAAGCCTGATGTTGGTTGTCAATATGAAAAAGTTATTGAGGTTGATCTATCTAAGATTGAACCTTGTGTTGCTTTTCCTCACAAACCAGGTAATGTAATTTTTATATCTCAAATAAAAAAATATCAAGAAAAAACTTTAAATAATCATTCGGTAGATTTAGCAAAAATTGATTCTTTAAAGATAACTGATGCTTTTTTAGGTGCTTGTACTAATGGTCGATATGAAGATTTTTTACAAGCAGCAAAAATTATCAAAGGTAGAAAAGTTCATTCGAAAGTAAATTTCATTGTTATACCTGCCTCAAGAAAAGTTTATCAAAGATTGATAAAAGATGGTATTTTGCAATTATTTATTGAAGCAGGAGCAAATGTTGAATCATCTAATTGTGGTCCATGTTTTGGCAAGCATATGGGAGTGATTGGTAAAGGAGCACAAATGATTTCTTCATCTAATCGAAATTATATTGGTAGAATGGGATCAAAAGAAGGAAAAATTTTTCTTGGTTCGCCATTAACAGTTACCGCAGCGGCAATTGCTGGAGAAATCGTTGATCCAAGAAAATATTTATAAGTTTAATTTTTTAAATATGAAAAAAACTATCGCTGTTTTACCAGGAGATGGTGTTGGACCAGAGGTGATTGAGGCGGCAATAAAAGTAATTGAAATAATTGAAAAAAAATTTAATCATCAGTTTGAAATTTTATCAGGTTTAATTGGCGCTTCAGCAATTGAAAAAACTGGTTGTCCATTACCAAAAGAAACGATTGAAATCTGTAATCAAGCTGATGCAATTTTATTTGGAGCAATCGGTAATCCAAAATATGATTTGAATCCTAACTTAAAAGTTAGACCAGAGCAAGGGTTATTACAATTAAGAAAGCAATTTGGGTTATATGCTAATCTTCGACCTATTAAAGTATTTTCTTCATTGATAGAAATTTCTCCGTTAAAAGCAGATATCATTAAAAATGTTGATTTTATCATAGTTCGTGAGTTAACTGGCGGAGCTTATTTTGGTAAAAAAGAAAAAGCTGATAATTATGCTAAAGATGAGATTTTATATACAAAAGAAGAAATAGAAAGAATATTTCAGGTAGCTTTAAATTTAGCTAAGCAAAGAAAAAGAAAAATCACTTTAGTAGATAAAGCTAATGTTTTGGAAACTTCAAGATTATGGAGAAATGTTATTATTAATAAAGCCATAGATTATCTAGAAATTGATTTTGAATATATGTATGTAGATAATGCCGCTATGCAGATAATTAAAAATCCGAAAAATTTTGATGTAATTTTAACAGAAAATATGTTTGGTGATATTTTAACTGATGAGGCAGCAATGATTGTTGGGTCAATTGGCCTTTTACCTTCAGCTTCAATTGGCAAAGATAAAGCTTTATATGAACCAATTCATGGTTCTTATCCAAAAGCAGCAGGAAAAAATACAGTTAATCCAACAGGAGCAATTTTATCAGTTGCTATGATGTTTGAATATAGTTTTTCATTAAAAGAAGAAGCAAATATAATTTATCAAAGCTTAGAAAAAGTATTTTCTTCTTCTATTGGCACTAAGGATTTAAAGTTAAAAGTTCAGTTATCAACAACTGATTTTATCGATCAGTTAATTAAAATCATAAAAACAACATGAAAAACAATAGCTTATTAATTTATTCTTTAGATAGTCAATTAAAGAAAGAAATTTTTTATGGTTTATTAGATTCTAAAGTTTCCTCAATTAAAGAAATGATGTATTTAGCGATGGAAGAACAAAAAAAAGGAAAAAAAATCATTTCTTTATCAGTGGGGATACCTTATTATTCGATGCCAAAAGCAATTAAAAGACGATTAATCGAGGTTTTTCAAGAAAAACCAGATATTGATAAATACACTTTTTTTACCGGCATGATTAAATTAAGAGAAAAAATTACTTTAAAGATAAAAAAAGATTTAGATTTAGATTGTAATGTTGATGAAATTTTGATTACTCCTGGTAGTATGGGAGCGTTAATGTATAGTTTGAGAGCTTTGATTAATCCTCAAGATGAAGTAATTTTGTTATCTCCTTATTTTTCTTCTTATAAAGAACAGATTTTATTATGTGGTGGTAAGCCAGTTGAAGTTAATTTAATAAAACCAAAAAATCCTTATGAGAGTTATCGAATTGATTTTATGTCTTTGAAAAAGAAAATTAGTAAAAAAACTAAAGCATTAATTTTTAATAATCCTACTAATCCAACCGGCAATATTTTTTTAAAAGAAGATATTTATAAATTGGCAGAGATTTTGATTGATAAAAAAATTTATTTAATCAATGATGAAGTTTATGATTTTTTAATTTATGATAATAAAGAATATTTTAATATTGCCTCTATTAAAGAGTTATGGCCAAGAGTTATACGTTGTTGGTCATTTTCTAAAAAATACGGAATGACTGGCTGGCGATTAGGATACTTACACGCTGATAAAGATTTAGTCAAAATGATTATGAAGATTCATGATTCAACAATTGTTTGTGCTAATCATTTAGCTCAAGAAGCAGGATTAATTGCTTTGGAATTAGAAGAAAAAAATGATCAAGAGTTAATGAAAGAGTTAGAAAAAAATAAAAAATCTTTAGAAGAAAATCGAAATATTGTGATGAGTTATTTAAAAGAAATGAAAGACTTTTTTTCTTTTAATGTTCCTTATGGTGCTTATTATATTTTTCCCAAAATTTTAAAAAATTCTTTTTCTGATTTAGAATTAGCAAAGAAAATTTTGTATCAGGCTGGTGTTGCTGTTGTCCCAGGTAGTGGTTTTGGTAATTTAGGAAAAAATCACATAAGGATTTCTTTTGGTGGAGAAAAAGAACAAATAATTGAAGGATTAAGAAAAATAAAAGATTTTTTAAAAAAAAGAATTTAAAGTTTAATTTTTTAAATAACATTTTTTTGATTTAATTAAATAATTTTTAGTTTATTAAATAAATGTGAAATTCAATACAAAAATATCCATCAAGGGTTAAATGAATTAAATCAAAATTTTTATCCGGCAATTCCTCCAATTTATCTTAGTTCAACCTATAAATTTAAATCAGCTGAATAAGGAGCAAGAAGGTTTGCCGGAAAAGATAAAGGAATGATATACTCCCGCTTACAAAATCCAACTAATCTATTATTGGAGAAAAGATTAGCGGCTTTAGAAGAAGGAGAAGAAGCAATTGTAACTGCTTCGGGAATGGGAGCAATAACAACGACGATATTTCATTTTTTAAAACCAGGTGATTGCATATTGCCTCATTCGGTGTTATACGGAGGGACAATGGAGTTTTTTTCAAGAATCATAACTAGATTTGGAATTAAAGCGATTTTTGTTGATTTTAAAAATTTAAAAAAAAATTGAAGAATTGATTAATAATTCAGTAAAACTAATTTATTTTGAAAGCCCTACCAACCCTTTACTTGAGGTAATAGATATTCAATCGATAACTAAAATAGCTAAGAAAAAGAGAATTATTACAGTTTTTGATAATACTTTTTCTCCTCCACCAATTCAATACCCGATTAGACTAGGAGTAGATATTGTTATTCATAGTCTAACAAAATATATTGGTGGTCATTCTGATTTAATAGGTGGAGCGATTATTGGTAAAAAGTCTTTGATAAAATCAATTAGAGAAAAAATTCATTATTTTTTAGGAAATTGTCTGTCACCTTTTAATAGTTATTTAGCTTTAAGAGGATTAACAACTTTAAATTTAAGAGTCAAGCAACAATCAGAAATAGCTTTGAAATTAGCAAATTATTTAAAAAATCATCCGAAAATTAATCAGGTTTATTATCCAGCTTATAACTCACTTGCTAAAAAACAGATGTCAATGTTTGGAGGCGTGTTATCTTTTGAGGTTAAAGGTGGTTATGAAAAAGCAAAAAAATTAGTTAATAGTGTTAAATTAATTAATTTAGCAGTTTCTTTAGGAGTAGTTGAAAGCTTAATCGAACATCCAGCTTCGATGACTCATTCGGAATATACTAAAGAAGAAAAATTACGAGCTGGAATAACTGATGGATTGGTAAGATTATCGGTGGGGCTTGAGGATTTTGAAGATTTAAAAGAAGATTTAGAAACTGGTCTAAAAAAAATTTAAGTTATTGAAATTAATTTTTAAAAGTATTATAATAATGTTATGTTAGTAAAAAATCAATTAATTATTGTCAACATTCTTATTAGCCAGCCTTAAGGGCGGGTTGATAGGTTTATTGACAATAAACCAAAAGCCGCCCAAAAAAGGCGGCTTTTTTTATTAGTTATAAAAATTTTATGAAAACTCAAAATTTTTCTTATTGTTTTTTTAATAATCAGTTTATTGAAATAGAAAAAGCCAAAGTATCGATTATGACTAATGCTTTACAATATGGTACTGGTGTTTTTGGCGGAATTAGAGGTTATTACAATAAAAAAACTAACTCAATATTTATTTTTCGTATAACTGATCATTATCAACGATTTTTAAAATCATTGAAAATTTTAGGAGTTTCTATAGACTATCAGTTAGAAGAGTTAAAAAAGATTACTATTGAGCTTACTAAAAAAAATCAACCAGAAAGCGATTGTTATTATCGACCATTTGCTTATTCTGGTTCAACTTCAATTTCTCCAAATTTAGCAGAAAATTATCATTTTAACTTTAGTTTATATATGATTCCTCTAGGAGATTATTTACCTACTGATAAAGGGATAAAAGCAATGATATCAACTTGGCGACGGGTTAGCGATAATAGCATTCCTGCCCGAGCAAAAATCTCTGGTGCGTATATTAACTCTTCTTTAGCAAAAAAAGAAGCAATTGATAATGGTTATGATGAAGCAATTGTTTTAAAAGAAAATGGAGAAGTTTCTGAAGCATCAGCAGCTAATTTATTTATGGTAAAGGATGGAGTTTTAGTTACTACAGAAAAAGCCGATGATATTTTAGAAGGGATAACAAGAAAAACGATTATTCAATTAGCGAAGGATCTAAAAATTCCATTTGAAGAAAGACGAATCGATAAAACTGAGCTTTATACCGCTGATGAGGTTTTCTTTTGTGGTACAGGAGTGCAAATCTCTTGGGTTTATCAGATTGACAAAAGAATGATTGGTGATGGTAATCGCGGTAAGATAACTAGTCAGCTTCAAGACTTATTTTTTAAAATTGTTCGCGGTGAGGATAAAAAATATTCACCTTTTTGGTGTACTGAAGTTAAATAAAAAAAATAAACTATGAAAGGCGCAGAAATAATCATCAAAAGCTTAATAAAAGAAAAAGTTGAGGTAATTTTTGGTTATCCTGGTGGAGCAAATATGCCAATTTATGATGCTTTATATGATTATCAGGATAAAGTCAGACATATTTTAGTTCGTCATGAACAAGGAGCAGTCCATGCAGCTGAAGGTTATGCTCGAGTAACCGGTAAACCAGGAGTATGCTTAGTGACTTCTGGTCCCGGAGCGACTAATTTGGTTACAGGAATTGCTGATGCAATGATGGATTCAGTTCCTTTAGTATGTATTACTGGTCAGGTAGCCGCGGAATTTTTAGGAACTGATGCTTTTCAAGAAACTGATGTAATAGGAATAACTACACCAATTACTAAATGGAATTATCAAATAACAAAGGCTTCAGAAATTACTGAAGTATTGGCTAAAGCTTTTTATATTGCTACTCATGGTCGGCCAGGACCGGTAGTTATTGATATTACAAAAAACGCTCAATTTGAAGAAAGTGATTTTTCTTATCCGGAAAATTTTTCTTTAAAAAAATATAAAAACATTAATAAAATTAAAAAAGAAGATTTAAGAAAAGCCGCTTCAATTTTAAATAATGCAGAAAAACCTCTTATTATTGCTGGGCATGGAGTAATTATTTCTCAAGCGGAAAAATTATTAATAACTTTATCAGAAAAAGGTGATATTCCTGTTGCTACAACTTTGCATGGAGTATCGATTATACCTTTTGATCATAGATTATTTGTTGGTATGGCTGGAATGCATGGAAGATACGGAGTTAATAAATTAACTAATGAGACAGATGTAATATTTGCTATTGGTATGCGTTTTGATGATCGAATAACAGGAAAATTATCAGAATATGCACCTCAAGCTAAAGTTATTCATGTTGATATAGATGAGAGTGAGATTAATAAAAATATAAAGTCTATTTTAAATTTTATTACTGATAGCAAGGTGTTTTTAGAAAAATTTATTCCATTAGTTAAATATAAAAATCGACAAAATTGGTTAGAAAAATTTAAACAATTAAATAACTATGAAGAAAAAACTTTAAAAAATAGATTATTAAATAATAATAAAATTACTATGGATCAAGTTTTTAATATTTTAAGTGAAATTACTAATAGACAAGCAACTATTGTTGCTGATGTTGGTCAAAATCAGATGTTTGCTGCTCGTTTTTATCATTATAAAAAATTTAATAGTTTTCTTTCTTCAGGTGGATTAGGAACGATGGGTTATGCTTTACCTGGAGCGATTGGAGCTAAGATTGGTCGAAAAGATGATTTAGTAATAGCTGTGATTGGTGATGGTGGTTTTCAAATGACGATTCAGGAATTAGGAACAATTATGCAGGAAAATCTACCAATAAAAATACTTATTTTAAATAATCAATATTTAGGAATGGTAAGACAGTGGCAAGAGCTATTTTTTGATAAACGATACTCATTTACTTATTTAGAAAATCCAGATTTTATAAAAATTGCCCAAGCTTATGGAATCAAAGCTGATAAGGTTACAAAAAAAAGTGATCTACAAGAAAAATTAAATAAATTTATCAATGAAAAAGGTGCTTATCTTTTAGAAGTAGAAGTAGAAAAAGAAGATAATATTTTTCCAATGGTACCAAGCGGTGTACCTATTAGCCAAGTTAGATTAAAATAAAAAACTTATGCACTATAAAGTCAATATTAAAGCTGAAAATAAACCAGGAGTGTTATATCGAATTACTAATATTCTTTTAAAAAGAAAGATTAATATATTGCGGTTAAATGCTTATCCATTAAAAAAAGAAGAATTTAAATTATCTAATATTATTATTTTGGCTGATTTTGATGAAAAAAAAATTGAGACAATTTCAAGATTAATAAAAAAAATTATTGAAGTAGAAAAAGTTAGTTATAAAAAAGTCAATTTTAAATTATAAGTTTTAATTAAATTATTATGAAAATTGATTTTGGTGGAGTGAAAGAAAATGTTGTCACTCGCGAAGAATTTTCTTTATCTAAAGCTCGTCAAATTTTAAAAGACGAGATAATTACTGTTATTGGTTATGGTGTTCAAGGTCAAGCTCAAAGTTTAAATCTTAAAGATAACGGTTTTAAGGTTATTGTTGGCCAAAGGAAAAATAGTGACAGTTGGGTAAAAGCAAAAGCTGATGGTTGGCAAGAAGGAAAGGATCTTTTTGAGATAGAAGAGTCAGCTAAAAGAGGGACAATAGTATGTTTTTTATTATCAGATGCTGGTCAAATCGCTGTTTGGCCGAGGATTAAACCTTATTTAACTGAAGGAAAAGCTTTGTATTTTTCTCATGGATTTGGAATTACTTTTTCAAAAGAAACAAAAATTATTCCTCCAAAAAATATAGATGTAATTTTAGTAGCGCCAAAAGGTGCTGGTCGAACAGTAAGAAAACTTTTTAAAGAAGGACGAGGTATTAATGCTTCTTATGCTATTTATCAAGATTCGACAGGCAAAGCCTCGGATCGGGTGAAGGCGATGGGGATTGGTATTGGAGCTGGGTATTTATTTGAGACAACATTTGAAAAAGAAGTTTATTCAGATTTGGTTGGTGAGCGAGGTGTACTATTAGGAGCATTAATTGGAATAATGGAGGCTCAATATGAATTTTTTAGAAAAAAAGGACATTTACCAAGTGAAGCTTTTAATGAAACAGTTGAAGAATTAACTCAAAGCTTAATTCCATTAATGGCAGAAAAAGGACCAGATTGGTTACTGGCTAATTGCTCAACTACAGCTCAAAGAGGAGCTTTAGATTGGAAAGACAAATTTAAAAAAGTAATGATACCGGTTTTTAAAAAGTTATATCAATCAGTTGAAGAAGGTAGAGAGGCTCGACGAGTCATCCGAAAAAATAGTCAAAAAGATTATCGAAAACAATTAGAAAAAGAATTAGAAGCGTTAAAAAATAAGGAGATGTGGAAGGCAGGAGCCAAGGTTAGAGAATTAAGACCAGAAAATCAAAAATGAAAACTAATCTTTTATTTAAAAAAATTCAACAGGCACAAAAAAATTTAAGTGGTTTTGTCAAAAAAACTCCACTTATTTTTAGTGAGAGATTGTCAGAAAAATATCAGGCTAATGTTTATTTAAAAAGAGAAGATTTACAAAAGGTAAGATCTTTTAAGATTCGCGGTGCTTTAAATAAAATGTTGTCTTTAGAAAAAGATAAGATTAAAGGGGTAGTGACTGCTTCAGCTGGTAATCATGCTCAAGGAGTCGCTTACAGTTGTCGATTAATGAAAATTAAAGGGGTAATTTTTATGCCAATTGTTACTCCTTCACAAAAAATTGATCGAGTTAAATATTTTGGTAATGGATATGTTGAAGTGATGATTGATGGTAAAGATTATGATGAGGCTTCAAAATTAGCAAAACAATATACTAAAAAAAATCAATTGGTTTATATTCCAGCTTTTGATGATGAAGAGGTAATTGCTGGACAAGGGACTATTGGTGTTGAAATTTATGAAGATTTAAAAAAAATTGATATGGTATTGGGTTCTGTTGGAGGAGGAGGATTAATGTCGGGAATATCAGTTTATTTAAAAACTATTAATCCTAAAATTAACACTATTGGAGTTGAGTCTACGGGTACAGCGAGTATGGTGACATCGTTAAAAAACGGAAAAATAACTGAACTTTCTCAACTTGATAGTTTTTGTGATGGAGTGGCAGTAAAAAAGGTTAGTTCACTAACTTTTTCCGTTTTTCAAAATTATGTTGATCAAGTAGATATGGTTGATGAAGGTCAAGTGGCGACAACGATGATAGATTTTTTCCAAAATGAGGGAATTATCACTGAACCAGCTGGTGCATTGCCGGTGGCAGGATTAGAAAAATTAAAAAATCAAATTAAAGGAAAAACTGTTGTTTGTATTATATCTGGAGGTAATATGGATTTGCTTCGTTATCCAGAAGTTCAAGAGCGAAGTTTGCTTTATCAGCAGTTGAAAAAATATTATTTAATTGAGTTTACTCAAAAACCTGGTCAGCTAAAAAAGTTTGTTAATAATGTTTTAGGACCGGAAGACGATATTGTTTTATTTGAGTATATGAAAAAAAATAACAAAGAAAAGGGACCGGTATTGATAGGGATTGAATCAAAAAATAAATATAATTTTATTGAGATTGAAAAAAAGTTAAAGACAAACAATTTTAATTTTCAGATAGTTAATAGTAATCAATTATTATTTAATTTTTTAATTTAATTATGAAAAAATATATCAATCAAGGGATTGAAAATATAAGAAAAAAGGGCAGTAAAATTGCTACCCAAGGTTATCATATGTTACCAGCAGTTTCTTTAATGATTGCCGCTGGAGTATTAAAAAAAGTTAAAGATAAAGATAAACCATTTATTACTGTAATTAATTCTTATACTACTCATATTCCTGGACATGTTCATTTAGAAAAATTAGGAAAAGTTTTAGTTGAAGAACTTAAGAAATTAGATTTTAATGTCTGGTATTGTAATATTGGAGGAGCGGTTGATGATGGGATTGCTATGGGACATTTTGGAATGAAGTATTCTTTACCTTCTCGTGAGTTAATTACTGATCAGATTGAGACAATTATCGGTGCTCATCCTTGTGATGGATGGATTGGAATAGGTAATTGTGATAAAATTGTGCCGGCGATGCTTAATGCAATGGTGAGAATTAATATACCAGCAATTTATTTATCAGGTGGACCAATGTTAGCAGGACAAGATAATACAGATCTGATAACGGTTTTTGAAGGTGTTGGAAAATATTCGGCTAAAAAAATTTCTTATGAAAAATTAGTTCAATTAACAGAGACTGCCTGTCAAACTTGTGGAAGCTGTGCTGGCATGTTTACAGCCAATTCTATGAATTGTTTGTCTGAAGTTATTGGTTTGGCTTTACCTGGTAATGGAACAATTCCGGCAGCTCGATGGGTAGATAAAAAAAGAGGTATTTATGAAATTAATCCAGAAAGAATTAATTTAATAAAAAAAGCTGCTTATACTATGAAATTTCTATTAGAAAAAAATATTCGACCATTAGACATAGTTAATAGAAATTCTATTGATAATGCTTTTATTTTAGATATGGCAATGGGAGGTTCAACAAATACAGTACTACATACTTTGGCTTTAGCTTATGAAGCAGGAATTAAGTATCCTTTAAAAAGATTAAATGATTTAGCGGCTAAAACACCAAATGTCTGTAAGGTTTCACCTTCACGACCAGAGATTCATATTGAAGATGTTGATCGAGTTGGTGGTATTCCGGCAATTTTAAAAGCAGCAGTAAAATATTCAAAAGCTCCAGTTCATTTAACAGAAAAAAATGTTTTAGGCCAAACAATTAAAGAATATATTAGTCAAGCACCTGAGCCAGATGGTGATGTAATTAGAGTAGGAAATAATGTTTTCTCTCAACAAGGAGGATTAGTAGTTCTTTATGGAAATTTAGCTCCAGATGGTGGTATTGTTAAAGTGGCTGGAGTTGATGAGGAGATGAAAAGATTTAAAGGAAAGGCAATTTGTTTTGATTCACAAGAAGAAGCTTTAGAAGCGATTTTAAAAGGTAAGGTTAAAGATGGATATGTGGTAGTAATTCGTTATGAAGGGCCAAAAGGTGGACCAGGAATGCAAGAGATGTTATCACCAACTTCAGCAATTAAAGGTAGAGATATAAAGGCAGCTTTGATTACTGATGGCCGATTTTCTGGTGGAACAAGAGGTTTATGTGTTGGTCATATTTCACCTGAGGCAGCTGCAGGTGGACCAATAGCAATTATAAAAAATGGAGATTTAATCGAAATTGATGTTTATAAAAAATCAATTAATTTATTAATTTCCGAAAATGAATTCAAAAAAAGAATAAAAACTTTAAAACCAGTTAAACCAAGAGTCACCCGCGGTTGGCTAGGAAGATATACTCAACATGTATTAAGTGCTAATTATGGAGCAGTAATGGATAATGTGATTTTTGGCTGAGAATAAATTACAAGTTATAAATTGAGAAACAAAACAAATTCAAAACTATTAAAAATCTTTAATTTTATTGATTTTTAACTTGTCTTGGCAATCCTAGAGACACCTCCGAGTTGTCCAGGCGGATTGGTAAAACGGTCTGAAAATAATTAAAAATTAAATATAATAATAACTCAACAATTAAACAATTCAACAATTTTTAGCAATTTAACAATAATAAACTATTGAAACTTGAAGATTGAAGATGGAAATTTTATAATGAAACTTGAAGTTGGAAGTTTAATATTAGAAGTTTGATGTTTGAAGTTTTATTGTTTTTAATAAATATTATGAAAACTGTCTATACTAATAAAGCACCAGAGCCGGTTGGACCTTATTCTCAAGCAATTATAGTTAATAATCTGATATTTACAGCCGGGCAAATTGGTATTGATCCTAGTACTAATCAACTAGTTGATGGAATAGAAAAACAAACTCATCAAGTTTTGGAAAATTTAAAAAATGTCTTAGAAGCAGCTGGTAGTTCAATAGAAAAAGTTATCAAAACAACAATTTATTTAAAAGATATTAATCAATTTCAAATAGTTAATGGTATTTATGAAAAATATTTTAAAAATCAAAAACCAGCTCGAAGCACAGTTGAAGTCAATAATCTTCCTAAAGACGCATTAATCGAGATCGAAATGGTTGCTAGTACTTAATAAAACTCAAACTCAGAACTCAAATTTCAAAACTACAAATAGTATATAGTAGAGAAAAGTTAAAAAGTATATAAAATTTATAAAGATAAAAGAGATAAAAAAGTTTAAAGAGTTAAAAAGTTAGAAGGTTTATAAAGTTAATAAAGTTTTTTTAAAGTTTATAAAATGATTAAAAAATTTTTAAATTTTATTAATTTTTAAGTTATTCTAGTCACCCACTACCTTTCAAAGGTGCCAGACGGATTGGTACAGGGCTTTGAATATTAATAAAAATAATTAAAAATTTAAAATAAAAAATTAAAAATTAACACAAGTTTTGTGTTTCATGTTGTGGTTACGGGTTAAGAGTTTTAAAATTTATTAGGTTTGTAAAGTTATAAAGCTTGTCTTAAATTAATCTTTGATCTAGTTTAGGGTTTATAATGTTTAAAGTTAGATGTTTGAAGTTTAAAGTTTCTAAACTAAGCACTAATTATAATTTAACCACTAAAAAAATAGTTTGGTTATTTGGATTGTCCTGAAGATCTTTATCAATAATTTGAAAATCGTATAAAGCAGTTAAATTTTCTGGACCCAAAATAGCAGTTGTTTTTGGTAGTTGATTTTTTGCTAGTGCTAAAGCTGCTTTAGCAGTATCGATTAAATTACCTGTTAATGATAAAGTTTTTATTTGTGGATATTTATTTTTTAAATTGTTTTCGCATTGTTTTAAAACTTGTGGATGAGTAATAATTTGGTTAATTTGATTGAAACTAACATCTTTTTTAATCATTAAAAAATGTCTTATTGGTAATTTTATAATATCGATAATATTAAATTTATATTGACCAATTTCTTTTAAAGTTTCCTCGACTAAACCAGCAGTATTATTATATAAAGCAAAAATACCAATATCGATTTTTCCTAAATAAAGATTTTTGAATACATTTTTTGTTGTATAAAGATATTTAATTTTGTATTTTTTAATTGATTGATTTTTTAAGTAATGTAAGACAGCTTGCTCGTTAAAACTACCTTTACCTCCTTGAATACCAAAAATTTTAACTTTTTTTTTATAAGGAGATTGAAAAAGTTTTTGATAAATTTTTTCATAAGCTTTACCAATTTTTATCCGCACTTGTTTGGTAAATGGATTATAATTTTGTAAATCATTAAAAAGCTGCCAAGTATCATTGCAAGTTTGCTCCATTATCTCATAAAGTTTTTTTGCACCTAATGTATCAATTGGAGTTGGTTTGAAATTAAAAACTTGAAGAATTCGCCCAAGAAAATGAGTTACTCCTTGAGAATAAGCGGCTAGTTTATCATGGGTTTTTGGATCAATCTCAATAATTTTTAATTTTTTTTCCAAAAAATAGTTTTTCCAAAATTGATATTGAGAGTTTTTTGCGTTTAAATTCCACATTACTAAAGGTAAATTTTCAAATCCATTTTTACTACTATCTGGGCCAAACATTGGGTGGGTTAAAATTACTCGAACATTTTTTATTTTCGTCAATTTTTTTAAAATTTTTTGAGGATAAATTTTTATTGATAGGACATCAATAATTAATTGGTTGTCTTGATAATATTTTTTATGACTATTAATTACTGAGGCAAACTTTGATATTGGTACACAGTAAAAAATCACTTCTGCTTTTTTAATATCTTGTGGATTAGTTTTACTAATTATTAGAGTTGAAAAATCTTTTTCAATTAAACGATATAAAGTTTGCCCAAATCTACCAAAACCGACAATAGCAACAGTTTTTTTTATCATAGATTTAAAAATAATTATCTAAATTTTCTAATTTAACACTAAAACAAACTCGAATAAATTTTTTGCCATTTTTTCCAAAAGCTAAACCAGGAGTAATTAAAATTAATTTTTTTTCTAAAAGATAATTGGTGTATTCAATCGAGTCTTGAAAATTTTCAGGAATTTTAAGCCATAAATACAAGCTACCTTTTGGAATATAAAGAGATTTTAAACCTAATAAAGAAAATCTTTCTAATAAAAGATCGCGTTGTTTTTTATAAAAATTAATCATTTGCTTATGCCAATTTTCGTCAAAATTTAAAAAAGCATAACCAGCGATTTTTTGAAAAAGATAGGGAACTCCAGAGTCTAATTGTGTTTTTATTTTATAAAAACCCTCAATGATTTTTTGATTACCTACAAGCCAACCAATTCGTAAACCGGAAAAGGAAAAACTTTTTGAAAAACTACCTATTTCAATCGCTACTTCTTTTCCGTATTTTGTTTGTAGAATACTTGGAGCTTTATAACTGTCAAAAGTTATATTTGCATAAGCATTGTCATAAATGATCCAAATTTTATTGTCTTTTGCCCAATTAACAACCTCATCAAGTTCTTTTAAACTAATAATTTGACCAGTCGGATTTGATGGGTAATTAATAAAAATAAATTTAGTTTTTTTACTAATTTTTTTATTTAAATCGTTAAAATCAATTCTAAAAGAATTTTTTTCTGTGAGTGAATAATAAAAAAGTTTACTGCCAAAGATTTTGGTTGGGCCAGAAAATCCCGGATAACCAGGATCAGGAACCAAAACTTCATCTTGCCTATCGGTTAATACTAAAAAAATATTACTGACTCCATCTTTACCACCATGAATAACTGTGATTTCGTTTTCCTCAAGATCAACCGAGTAATTTTTTTTATACCAATTAATTAATCCTTGTGAAAATTCACCAATTGGTTTATAACCTGGATAAAGATAAGTTTTCGGGTCATTAATCAATTCTTTTAATTTTTTTTGATAATTGATACTTGGAGGAAAACTAGGAATTCCTGCTGATAAATCAAGAACTTTTTTACCAAGTTTTTTTTCAATTAATGATTTTTTTTGAGAAAGCTCGGCAAAGATGTATTCTTTGATATTAGTCAATCTTTTAGAAAAATTTTTCATATTTTTAAAGATTTTCTTCAATTTTTAATGATGATTGATGAATTAAATTATAAAGTTTTTTAATAAATCTTTTATCTAAACCAAATTTTTTACCAATTATAATATTTTTTTCTAACAATGATTGAAATCGTTTTTTATCTAGAAAAGGTAATTGATGAAGTTTTTTATACCCACCGATTTTTTGACAATTTTAATACGTTGACTAATTAATTTAATAATTTTTTTATCAATAATATCATTTTTTTCTTTGATTAATTAAAAATAAATTATTATTAAACATTTTTTATTATATAATAATTATATGAAAAAAATTACTTCTCAGACAGTTGATCATATTGCTCGGTTGGCGAAAATTCCGGTGACTAATGAAGAAAAAGAAAAACTTGCTCAAGGTTTTAATGAGACTTTAAATGTTGTTGACGAACTTTTTAAAGTCGATGTTAGCGGAGTTGAACCAACTCATCAGGTGACTGATTTAGAAAATGTATTTCGTGAAGATGAGGTTGATCAAGAAAAAATGTTATCTCAAGATGAGGCTTTATCACAGGTAAAAAATAAATTTAATGGTTATTTTATTGTTGATCAGATTTTAGAAGATGATTAAGGATTAATAGTTAAATAGTAACGCGTTAAGGGTTGTGAGTTATAAGTTTAAAAGTTTATAAGGTTTTTAAAGTTCATAAAGTTAGCCTTGTATCAGAGCAAAGCACGATACAGGGTAAATAAAGTTTATAAAGTTTAAAATTAGAGGTTTATTATTTTTAGATTTTTCGTTTTTGTTTTTGAATTTTGATATTTAATATTTGATTTTTATATATTATGTTGTTAAATCAACTGACTTTAAAAAAATCGATAGAGTTAATAGAAAAAAAAGAAATTTCTTTAAAAGATATCTATCAAGATATTTATCAAGCGATAAAAGAAAAAAATCAACAATTAAATATTTATCTTTATGTTAATGAAAAAGGTTTAGAACAAGGAGAAAAATTAATTAATTTACCCTTAAAAGGTTTACCAATTGCTGTTAAAGATAATTTTTTGACAGTTGATATGCCAACAACTGCTTCTTCAAAAGTACTTGAAAATTACTATCCTCAATATGAATCAACGGTGACGAAAAGATTAAAAGAAAGTGGTGGAGTAATTATTGGTAAAACAAACATGGATGCTTGGGCTCATGGATCAAGCACAGAAACTTCAGATTTTGGGACAACAAAAAATCCTCGTAATCCTAAATACTCTCCAGGAGGTTCATCAGGTGGATCAGCAGCCGCTGTAGCTGGAGATTTCGCTATTACTGCTTTGGGCACAGAAACCGCTGGTTCAATTCGCCAACCAGCTTCATGGTGTGGGGTGGTTGGTTTAAAGCCAACTTACGGCCGAGTCAGTCGATATGGAGTGATTGCTATGGGAAGCTCGCTTGACTCACCAGGTCCAATTACTAAAACCGTTGAAGATGCGGCGATCTTGCTTTCATATATTGCTGGTCAAGATAAAAATGACGCAACAACATCTTCTTCACCATTACAAAATTATTTAGAAAATTTAAAAAAACCTATTAAAGGTGTTAAGATTGGTGTTTGTTATTTTGATATACCTGAGTTAAAAGATTCTCAAGTTAATAAAGCGTTAGAAAAAGCTATTGAGATTTTAAAAAATTTAGGCACTCAAGTTGATTATTTACCAACATCAAATAATTTAGAAGAAAATAAAGTTTTATCACCTAAATATGCTATTGGCGTATACACTGTGGTTCAGCGAGGAGAAGTATCTAGTAACTTAGCTCGTTATGATGGAATTCGTTATGGTCAGGGTAGAGAATTTTTTGGTTCTGAGGCAAAAAGAAGAATTATGCTAGGAACTTTTACTTTATCAAAAGGTTATTCTGATAAATATTATCTTCACGCACAAAAAGTAAGAAGCTTATATATAAAAAATTTTAAACAATTATTTTCAAAATATGATATTTTAATTTCGGCGACCTCACCATCTTTTGCTTTACCAGTTGGTTCTTCAGCTTCAAGTCCAATGTTTGGCGAACTTCAAGATATGTTAGTTGAACCAAGTGCTTTGTCTGGTATTTGTGGAATATCTGTACCAATGTATAAAGATGAAAAAACGAATTTGTATTTGGGATTAAATATCATGGGTAATTATTTTCAAGAGAAAAAGATTTTGCAAGTGGCTTATAATTATGAGCAAGCGACAAATTGGAATAGTTGGCGAGAAAAAAGTTAGTTTTTAAAATTTTATGAAAAATATGATTTATCAACCAATTATCGGTATGGAGATTCATGTTGAGCTTAAAACTCAATCAAAGATGTTTTGTGGTTGCAAAAACGACCCTTTTCATGCAGAAAGACCAAATATTTATACTTGTCCGGTGTGTTTGGGACTGCCTGGCGCTTTACCGGTTGCTAATAAAAAAGCGATTGAGTGGACGATAAAGCTTGGATTAGCTTTAAATTGTAGAATCAATTATTTTTCAAAATTTGATCGCAAGCACTATTTTTATCCTGATTTACCAAAAGGCTATCAGATTAGTCAGTATGATTTACCGTTTTGTTATGATGGATATATTGAAACCAGTGAGGGAAAAATAAGAATTCGTCGAATTCATTTAGAAGAGGATACAGCAAAACTTATTCATAAAGACTTAAACGGAAAAAAAATGACTTTGATTGACTTTAATCGAAGCAGTGTTCCATTAATTGAGATTGTCACTGAGCCAGATATTCATAGTCCTTCTCAAGCTAAGGAATATGGAAAAAAACTTCATCAAATAATTCGTTATTTAGATATTTCTGATGCGGATATGGAAAAAGGCGGGATGAGACTGGAGGCGAATGTATCTTTACAAAATCAAAAATCAAAATTCAACCCTAAACTAGAACAAAGTACAGTTCAGGGTTGCTCTGTATTAAATACAGTACAGAGCAAAAATCAAAAATTAGAATTACCCAATTATAAAGTCGAATTAAAAAATATTAATTCGTTTAGATTTTTGGAAAGAGCAATTGAGATGGAAATTGAAAGACAAAAAGAGCTTTTGGAAAAAGGTGAGATACCAGTGCAAGAAACCCGAGGTTATAATGCTAGTAAAAATATTACTTTTTCTCAGCGCTCAAAAGAATCAGCTGAAGACTATCGATACTTTCCAGATCCTGATCTGCCACCAGTGAGAATTACTGATGATTGGTTAGTCCAAATTAGATCTGAAATGCCTATGAGTTTAGATGATTATTTTTCTTTTATGGAAAAAACTTATCAAGTAAAAAAAGAGATGTTAGAGTTATTGTTTGAAACTTATAATGAAGGAGAAAGATTAAAAAAATTATTAGAAAAAACTCATAAAGAAATTAATCCGCAAAAATTAATTAACTTTTTAGTAAAAAATCAATCATTAGTAAAAAAATCTAATGAAGAAATTATTGCTGAATTTAAAAAACAGCAAGTTGTTAGCGATGTCTCTGATGAGGAGTTAGAAAATGTAGTTAAAAAAGTTTTATTAGCCAATCCAAAAGCTTTAGAAGACTATAAAAACGGTAAAACCAATGCTATTAACTTTTTTTATGGTCAGATAGTTAAGGAGTTGAAAAAAAGAGTAGAGTTTAGGAGAGTGGTAGAGAAAATAGATAGAATAAAACATGAAAAATAAAGCATAAAACCTTAAACGTAGAACTGAAACCCTAAAGTATAACAAAGTTAACTTCAGGGCAAGCGTAGAACATTAAGAAAGTTTTTAGTAGTTAGTAGTTAGT
>FWPV01000822.1_pt1 | contig 93001 bp, 75 predicted proteins | sample 2228371 | NCBI WGS metagenome assembly FWPV01 (sample SAMEA103939776, study PRJEB20133) | metagenome
TTTCCGGGTGTACTTGGTGTGGAGCAGTTCGTGCGCCTTGTGGCTGTTGGGCTCGCCGAGGAACTCCTCGTATAGCTTTTTCACCGCCGGGTTCTCGTGCGACTTGCGGATGGCCAGGCTGCGGTCGGCGGCATAGATCGCCTCGACGCGTTTCTTACGGATCTCGAGGCTGGTCGGAATGGGCTGACCGCCGCCGCCGATGCAGCCGCCGGGGCACGCCATGATTTCCACAAAGTGATAGTCCGCTTCACCCCGAGCGATCTTTTCCATCAGCTTGCGCGCGTTGCCCAGTCCGTTGGCCACCGCCGCCTTGACCCTTACGCCGTCGAGGTCGATCTCGGCCTCGCGCACGCCTTCCATGCCGCGAACGGCCTTGATCTCGACGTCGTCCAACGGCTTTTGGGTCACGATCTCGTAAACGGTGCGCAGCGCCGCCTCCATCACGCCGCCGGTGTTGCCGAAAATGACCGCGGCGCCGGTGGAAATGCCGAGCGGCTCATCATACTGACCGTCCTCCACATCCGGCAGATGAATGCCGACCTGCTTCATCATCTTGGCCGCCTCGCGCGTCGTCAGCACGGCGTCCACGTCCTGGTAGCCGCTACTGGTCATCTCGGGCCGCTGCGCTTCGAACTTTTTCGCCGTGCAGGGCATGATGGAAACGACATAGATGTCCTTGGGATCGATGCCGGCCTTTTGCGCGTAGTAGGTCTTGGCCAGGGCACCGAACATCTGCTGCGGCGACTTGCATGAGGAGACGTGCGGCAGCAACTGCGGATAGAAATGCTCGATAAAGTTGATCCAGCCCGGGCTGCAACTGGTCAGCAGCGGCAGCGCACCGCCGTTCTTCAGGCGTCCGAGCAGCTCGGTGCCTTCTTCCAAAATGGTCAGGTCGGCGGTAAAGTCGGTGTCGAACACCTTGTCAAAGCCGAGCATGCGCAGCGCCGTGACCAGCTTGTTGGTTACCAGCGAGCCGGCCGGCAGGCCGAACTCTTCGCCGATGGCGGCGCGAACCGCAGGCGCCGTCTGCACCACCACGTGCTTGGTGGGGTCGTCGAGCGCTTCCCAGACGCGGGCGATGTGGTCTTTTTCGTACAAAGCGCCCACCGGGCAGCGGTTGATGCACTGGCCGCAGGAAACGCAGGCCACGTCCGTCAGACCTTTGTTGAAGGGCGTATCCACCCACACGTCGTAGCCGCGGCCTTCAAGGCCGATGGCGCTGACGCTCTGCACCATGGTGCAGGTCTGGATGCAGCGTCGGCAGAGGATGCACTTGGACGGGTCGCGCACCAGAACCGTGCTCTTGTCGTCGATGTCGCCGGGACGCGCAGAGTAGTCAAAGCGCACATCGCGCACGCCCAATTGGTCGGCAGCCGACTGGAGCTCGCAGTTGCCGTTACGCACGCACTCGGTGCACAGCATGGGATGGCGGGACAGAATGAGCTCCAGTGCCATTTTGCGCGATTCGCGTACCAGCTTGCTCTTGGTGTTGACCTTCATGCCGTCCTGACACTTCCACGAGCAGGAGGTGCGCAGCAGGCGGTCGCCCTCGATCTCGACCACGCACAAACGGCAGGCCGAAACCGGCGGCAGATCGGGATGATGGCAGAGGCGCGGAATCTTGATATTGGCTTTCTCGGCGGCTTCCAGCACCGTGGTTCCTTTGGGAACGGTCACCTGTAGGCCGTCGATGGTCAGGGTTACGTAATCCACAAAAACCTCCAAATGTTCGTTTTTTGCAGTCATGTTCCGATCGAAAGGAGCTTCCGTTAAGCCGCCAAGGCGCTGCGGCTGTTGCAGGCGGCAATAAACTCCCGGCGAAAATATTTCAGGCAGCCGAGGATGGGAATCGGCGCGGCCTGACCGAGGCCGCAGAAGGCGCCCTTCATCATGGTAACGGCCAGCGATTCCATCAGATCGATGTCGGCTTCACAGCCTTTGCCCTCGGAGATGCGTTCGAGGAGCTGCAGCAGGCGGCCGTTGCCCTCGCGGCAGAGCGTGCACTTGCCGCACGACTCGTGGTTGAAAAACTCGACGAAATTCTTCACCAGTTCGATGATGTCCTGCGAATCGTCCACCACCAGCAGCGCGCCGGAACCGAGGCCCGCGCCGATTTCGCGCAGGGTCTCGACGGTCATCGGCAGGTCAAGATGCTCTTCGGTCAAAATGCCGCCGGTGGTGCCGCCCATCTGCGCCAGCTTGAAGCCTTTGCCGCCGGGTATGCCGTGTCCGATGTCGTAGATGATCTCGCGCAGCGTAATGCCCATCGGCACTTCGATCAGGCCGGGGTTGTTGATGTTGCCGACCATGGTAAAGACCTTGGTGCCCGGGCTCTTTTCGGTTCCCATGCTGCGGAACCATTCGGCGCCCTTGAGGATGATCTGCGGCACGTTGGCCAGCGTTTCGACGTTGTTCACGATCGTCGGTTTGCCCCACAAGCCGACGGACGGCGGGAAGGGCGGTTTGTCGCGCGGCTCGCCGCGTTTGCCCTCGATCGATTCGATGAGCGCCGTCTCTTCGCCGCAAATGTAGGCGCCGGCGCCCTCACGCACTTCGATGTCGAAGGAAAAGCCGGAGCCGAAGATGTTCTTGCCCAGCAGCCCGTGCGCGCGCGCCGCCTCGATGGCGCGACGGATTCGGTTGATGGACATCTTGTACTCGCCGCGGATGTAAACAAATCCTTGAGAAGCGCCGACAGCATAGCCAGCCAACGCCATTCCTTCGATGACCGCATGGGGATCGCCTTCAAGAATGAGCCGGTCCTTAAAGGTGCCGGGTTCGCCCTCGTCGGCGTTGCAGACGATGTACTTAGGCTGCGCCGTTTCCGCCGCGGCGAAACTCCACTTCAGGCCGGTGGGAAAAAAGGCGCCGCCGCGTCCCTGAAGCCCCGACTTTTTCATTTCGGCAATCACCTGTTCGGGCGTCATTTGCGTCAGCGCCTTGCCGAGCGCCTCATAGCCGTCCTCGGCAATGTACTCTTCGATGCTCTCCGGATCGATGCGGCCGGCGTTTTTGAGCACCACGCGCACCTGTTTGCCGAAACGCGGCGCTTCCCCGACCTCTTTGGGCGCCGGCGCCGAAGGCACATCGGTGTAGCGCAGCCGCTCGACCACACGGCCTTTGATGAGGTGCTCGGAAATGATTTCGGCAACGTCCTCCACTTTGACGCCGACGTAATAGACGCCTTCGGGGAAGATGACCAGCACCACCCCCTTGTTGTAGATGCCCAGGCTGCCGGTTTCGACCACTTTGACCTCGTTCTGCAGCGAGGCCATCTCCAACTCGCGGATCAAGGTATCGCGCACGGTGCGGGCGCCCTGAGCAATGGTGTGCGCATCCATGGCGATCAGCACGTGATTCCTATGCATTCGACAGCCCTTTCATCTTATAGTCCTTGAGAATCGCAACCGCCTTTTCCGGCGTCAGATTGCCGTAGACCTCGTCGTCGACCATCATCACCGGAGCCACGGCGCACAAACCGAGGCAACTGGTGAACTCCAGAGTAAACATGCCGTCCGGAGTGGTCTCGTTCGTTTCGACGCCGAGATACTCTTTGATCTTTTCCAACACTTCTTTCGAGCCCTTGACGAAGCAGGGGGCATTGTTGCAGCAGCGCACAATATGCTTCCCTTTGGGCTTGACCGTGAAAAGGCTGTAAAAGGTCGCCACTCCGTAGATTTCGCTCAAGGGAATTTGAGTGGCCAGTGCAACGCGGGTCAGGACGGCATCGGACAGATAGCCGAATTCCTTCTGCACGTCCTTGAGAATGTAGATGAGCGGCGTCTTGACGTCGGAATACTTTTTGACGATCTCATCCACGCGGTTCAGGTTCTGCATGCATTCCTCCTGTTGTTCTGCGTGATTTATCGGCGTTCGGGATTCATCCCTGCTTGAACACATATGCCGTCACCACGGCATCGTCGGCCACGTGCTCGGCAACGATGCGGCGGGCGATTTCAGGCGTCACTTTGCCGTAGGTGATGGTGTTGTTGTCCGGACCGGTGACTTGAACCATCGGTTCCTGGTCGCAATAGCCGAGACAACCGGTCTGGGACACCGAGGCCATACCGACGCCGCGCTTGTTGAGCTCATCGAGGATGGCGCTCATCACGTTGCGCGCGCCGGCGGCAATGCCGCAGGTGCCCATGGCGACGGAGATGCGGTACTTGGCGGTGCCGCTGCGCGAGGCCATCTGCTGCTTGGCCTTTTCGCGCATCGCCCGCAGGTCTTCCAACGTCTTCACTTGCTGTTCCTCCGAGTTAGTTCATGGGTGATTTATGGTTGTTTGAGTATTTGCGCTATACGCCGGCACCGATGCGCTTCAATCCGGCTTCGAATTGCGCTCGCGCCTTTTCGGCCGCCTCGTACACGGAACCGCCGCTTTCGGCCATGAGGCTGAAAAGGGTAAAAGAGTCGAAACACATTCGTCCGCGGTCGGTGGCGTGCAGGTAAACGAAATGAACGTCCGGCGAACCGACGCACAGGTTGATCATGGTGTCGGCGATTTTACCCAGCGGCGGCCGGTTGAGGTGATTGAGGCGAAGCACGGCGGTCACGGTCGTTCCCTTGCCCGGCGTAGAGTCGATGGTCAAATCGCCGTCGCTTTCCCTGGCCGTTTGGCGGAAGAGCGGCAGCCCCATGCCGACGGATCGCGTGGTGCGCGTGGTGACAAAGGGATCGAGAACGCGCCGCTGCAGCTCGGGACTCATGCCTTTTCCGTTGTCGCGCACGCGGATGCGCATCAGATTGCGCGCGGCGCTTTCTTCGACGGCAACGATGACGCGGCCGGCGCCCGCCTCTACCGAGTTCATGACAATATCGAGAATGTTCAGCGACAGTTCACGCATCGGGATTCCAATCTTCGGGTACGGCGTACCGTCCGTTCTTTTTTTCCACGGCCCACCGCAGCTCGTCAAACGTCGGGGCTTCCATAAAAAACCGCGTCGTTTTGCTGCCGACGCTATTGATTTCGTGAGCGTCGGAACTGCGAATGAGCGTCAGGCCGGCGGTTCGCAGAAAGCCGAACTGCAGCAGCGCCTCGGCCGTCGGCTTGGCGATCTCCACGGCGGCCAACGGCAGATTCTTGGGCAGAAAGCCCAGCGAATGGAGCAGGCTGTTGGACTTGCGGTCGATGTGCGCCGGATAAAAGATGCCGCCGAGATCGACGACGAATCCGGCCGCCTGATGAACCGTCAAGTCGACCGGAAACGGGAGAAAGCGCCGGTTTTCGCCCAAAACGTTTTCGTGCTCGTCGCACACGTATTGAGGGCCCATCAGTTCGCCGTCATATTCGCCCTCGGGCAGGTGTTCATAGATCACCTCCTGAAAAACGAGGGCGTCGTCGAGGTTTTCGAACAGACAGATCACATGCGCCTCTTCTCTCGTATAGACCTCGATGCCGGCGATGACCGTGAGCGGTGTACCGGCGGCGGCGGCCATGACCGCGCCGGCGTTTTCCGCCGAGTTGTGATCGGTCACGGCGATAATGTCGAGGCCCTTTTCCAGCGCAACCCGCACGATGTCCTTCGGCCCCATGGACAGATCAGCGCAGGCCGAAAGCACGGTGTGGATGTGCAGGTCCGCTCGAAAGCAGCGCACGGCTACGGTCTTCCTTTCAAGCCCAATTCGTAGAGCCGCCCGGCCAGGACGAAGGCGCTGTCGGGCGATGCCAAAAGCGTCAGGTTGCCGCGCTGCGCCTGCTCGAGCATTTCGGGCTCGGGCACGATGCCCGCCGGCAGCAGAACCGCCGCCGCCTTCTTCATGCAGGCCAGGGCCGCGGCCTGTTCGTGCGCCAAATGGGTGATCCACAGCGCCGAGGTCGAGGCGGCTCGGAAATCGCCGAGAATGTCGGACACATGGGCGCAGCTCACCTCCTGCTGCAGCCCATTGCCGTTCAAAACCGAAAGGCCGAGGCGCGTCACAATCTCCTGAAGGGTCATGCCTTGCCCTCCGCCGGCAAAGGTTCGGGGCCATCCGCAATGGGTAAAAAGACGGTAAAGGTGCTGCCCTTTTCGAATTCGCTGTCCACTTCGATCATGCCGGAGTAAGCATCGACGATCTTTTTGACCACGATCAATCCCAGGCCGGTGCCGGGGATGTCGCGCGTGTAGGCGTTTTTGGCGCGAAAGAACTCTTCGAACAGGCGGCTTTTTTCTTCCGGCGTCATGCCGATGCCGCTGTCTTGGACGGCGGTTTTAGCGTAATGGCTCTCGCGCGAGACCGTTACGCGTATGCTGCCGTTTTCGCGGTTGTATTTAATGGCGTTGCTGATGAGCTGGTTGAAAAGCCTCGCCGCCTCGTCGCGGTCGGCTTCGATATACACGTTCGGGTCGAGGTCGGTCGTTACCGATATATTTTTGCGGCGCAGGTCGTCGGAAAAGGCGGCCAGCCGGTCGTTGATCAGCTCGGCCAAATTGAGGCGACGAATTTCGCGGCGAATCTTGCCCGCTTCCATGCGGGAGATGTTGAGCAGATCGTTGATCAAACTGACGAGGGCGCGCGTCCGCTCGAGCGAACGGTGGACGTAGTGCATGTAGAGCTCGGGGTTGTCGCCCAAAGCTTTGTCGGCCATCAGCTCGAGGTACCCCTGGACAGCCGTCAGAGGCGCCTTGAGCTCGTGCGCCGCCATGTTGACGAATTGGGAGCGCATGATGTCGATGCGCTTGAGCTCGGTGATGTCGCGAATGACCGAGATGAGGCCGATCATTTCGCCGGAGGCGTCGACGATGGGCGTGGTGTTGGCCATTACCACCTTTTCGGCCGGCGGCCTCACCGTCAGCTCCTGGCGAATGGCGCGCAGGTTCTTCTGCGCCAGGCTCTCGCTGATTTGGCGGCACAGCTCTTCGGGCAGAACGGCGTGAATCGAGTCGCCGATGCTGATGGGAGTTTTGATTTCTAAGAGGGATAAAAAGGCGGCGTTAAAGAGGACGATCTCTTCCTGGTTGTTGATGACGAGGATGCCGTCGTCGAGGGCGCTGATGACGGTTCGCAACCGCGACTGCTCGTGTGAAAGCTCGAGGAGACGGCGGCGGCGTTCTTCCTGAAGCTGCCGCGTTTCCAGAATCAGGGCGCGGCGTTCGAGAGCGGCTTGGACGATGGAGTTGAGTTCTTCGGGGTCGAAGGGCTTGGGGATGTAGCGGTAAGCGCCCAGTTGGGTCGAGGTGACGGCGGAATCGATGGAGGCAAAGGCGGTGACCACCACGCACACGGCTTCGGGGTAGGCGAGCTTGATGGAGCGCAGAACCTCGGCACCGTCCATGTCCGGCATTTTCAGGTCTATGAAGTAGAGATCGTATTCCTGCGCCAGACCTTTTTCGATGCCCTCGACGCCGCACGAGGCGGTGTCCACCTGCAGGCCCTGCAGCTCCAACAGGCGCCGCATGCCTTCGCGCATGCCGTATTCGTCGTCGATGACCAGCACTTTGGCGTTGGTCAATTCCACTCGGCTCTCCTTGAAATGGGAAAGGCCGCTTGCGGCCGAAGGTTGCCTATTCTTTAAAGATTTTTTCCGCCAAATATCGAACCAGATCGCGCGCCGAAATCGGCTTTTCGAGATAGTCGTCGGCGTTGATCCAATTTTTCTCTTCGGACGTGTCGACGCCGAAGGAGATGCCGGTCTCGTGAGCGGCCGACGTCATAATGATGACCGGAATGTTGCGGCCGCGATCGGTCTTTTTCACCCGATGACAGAGGCGAAAGCCGGCGTCAAAGTGTTCCATGGAGAGGTCGACGAACATCACGTCCGGCTGAAAGGAGAGGAATTTTTCGAAACCTTCGTCGCCGGTATAGGCGGCGCCGACTTCATAGCCTGCCTGTTGCAGTATGGGGGTGTAGAGATTCACCAGGTCGACGTCATCGTCGACGATCAGCACTTTTTTCATCGTTTCAACCGTTCCTTTGCTTCAACAGTTCTTCGATTTTCTGATGCAGCTCTTTCGGACCGAAAGGCTTGTCGATAAAGCAGTCGACCGGATTCCAAGAGGCATCCGGACCGATGGTCAAATTAAACCCGTGCTCCCGGTTGACCGAGGAAAGCATGATGACCGGTATCTGCCGGGTCGCCGGATCACGTTTGAGCGCCTGCGCCACTTCAAAGCCCTCGCCCACGTCGGTCATCATGACGTCGAGGACGATCAGATCGGGGTGCACGCGACGTGCGGCTTCGAGCCCGTCGGCGCCGTTGTAAGCGAATTCCACATGATAGCCTTGGCGTTCGAGATAGGCGCGGTTCATTTCCACCAGATCGACGTCGTCGTCGATCAACAGAATGGTTCGTTTCACGGTCGCGTCCCTCCGTTGGCCTCCGCCGGCGGTTCTTCGGTGATCAGAGGCAAATCGATCAAAAAGGTGGTCCCTTTTCCAACCTCGGTATGTTTCACCCGAATGTCGCCCTTGTGCATTTTGACGATGCCGTAGGCGATGGCAAGTCCCAAACCGGTTCCCTTGCCGATCTGTTTGGTGGTGAAAAAGGGGGTAAAAAGCTTGCTCAAGTTTTCCTTTCTGATGCCGACACCGGTGTCGGTGAATGTGATGTGCAGCCGAAGGTCCTGAACTTCGGCCTGAATCGTCAGGATGCCGCCGTCGGGCATGGCCTCGGCGGCGTTGACCGCCAGGTTGAGGAAGAGCTGGTGCATCTGGTCGGCGTCGATATAGACCGGCGGCACATCCGGCTTGACGATGGTGCGGATGTCGATTTTTTCGAACAGCGGCTGCCGACGCACCGCCTTTACGGTGCGCGCAATCACCTCGTCGATGCGGTGCAGGGCCGGCGTGAGCCGTCCTTGACGGGAAAAATTGAGCAGCCCGGAAACGATGTTGCGGCAGCGGCGCGCCTCTTCCATAATGAAGCGAATGTCTTCGGCACTGGGATCGTTCTCGCCCAGCCGCTGTTTGACCAGATGGGCATAGAGCATGATGGAGCCCAAGGGATTGTTCACCTCGTGCGCCACGCCCGCCGCCAACTGGCCGATCGACGCCAGCTTTTCATGCTGCATAAGCTGCTGCTGCGTTTCCGCCAATTCGTTCATCGACTCCTGAAGCTGCCGCTGCATACGCTCCTGGCGGTCGATCAGATAGGGCAGACACATGTCGGTCTCCGCTAGTCCCTGAAAAACGGCACGGGCATAGTCCCGGCAGGTAGGGTAACCGCAGGCGCCGCAGTTCAGTTCGTCTTCCGGTTCGTGCTTGTCGATGCGGGCCAGAATCTCGCGAACATCTTCTTCGCTCGGTTCGGCGACCGGCTCCGGATGTGCTTCGAACGTGCGGAAGAGATTGACGTCGCGGCACTCTTCCACAGCACGGCGCCAGGCCAGATAATCGAACGACGCTCGCCCTTCTTCGGTGTAGCGGACGATCTTGAGCTTGCGGTTGAAATAGTTGACGTCTTGGTTCATAAAAGGGCCGTTGATGCAGCCTTCGCAAAAGAGGACGTCGACCACCGCCGCATCGACTTCATTTTGGCGAAGCGAATCGAGGAGATTAAGGACCCGCGTCTTTCCTTCAGTGACGATGGTTTCGGCGCTCATGATGTCGGCCGGCAGGCCGGCGCTGCGCAAAAAGCCGCCGGAAAGAGGATACAGACGACCGAGAAAAGCCCGCGGCGGATCGAAATCCGCGGGCGGTGCGTCGTTGAAGCGGATGCCGAGTCGATGCCACAGCTCGCCCAGCTCACCAAAGGTCAGCACCTCATCCACGGCATCGCGCACTTGGGGGTCCATGATCTCCACTTTTTTGGCCGTGCAGGGGCCGATGAAGACGCACAGCACGTCGTTTCCATAGATCTTTTTCACCACCCTGCCGGCGGCAACCATCGGCGAGACGATCGGCGCCAGATGGGGAATCAGCTCGGGCGCGTACTTTTCGATATAGTTGGTCAAGGCCGGGCAGGACGAAGAGATGATCGGCTTGGCGGCGGTAAAGGGAAGGTCGCCGCTGCCCTCGGCCATAGCGTAATAGAGCCGATTGATCAAGTCCGCGCCGAAGGCCGTTTCCACCACATAGCGGAAGCCGCAGCTGCGCAGCGCGCCGACGATCTGCTCCGGTCGGCAGTCGAAGGCGGCCGCGAACGAGGGCGCCAGCAGCGCCGCCGTCGGTCGGCCGCTTTCGAGAAAGTCGTACACGTTCTGAACGCCGTCGAGGACCGCCTTGGCGCCCTGCGAGCAGACCATCACGCAGTGGCCGCACCCCAGGCATCGGCTTTCGATCACGCGAGCCTGCCCACGCTCCACCTTGATCGCCTTGGCGGGACACTCACGGATGCAGGAGTAGCATCGCCGACACTTTTCTTCGACGGTCCAAATGACGGGCATACAATTACTCTTCGCCTCGATTCACGTAATGCGTATGAAGCAGCTCGTGCGCGCGGTGACTGTTCGGCTTTTCCAAATACTCCTCGTAAAGCCGCATCACCGACTCGTTCTGATGCGAGCCGCGTTTGGCCAACTGCCGGTCGATTTTGTAGATGGCGTTCATGCGCATCTCCGTCTTTTCAGAACGACTGGGCAGCGGCTGGCCGCCGCCGTTGATGCAGCCGCCGGGGCAGGCCATCACTTCGATAAATTGATAGGGCGAACGACCCGCGCGCAGGTCGTCCAGAATCGGCTTGATGTTGCGCAGCGCGTTCACGGCGGCCACCTTCAGCTTGGCATCGCCGATGGTGACGTCGGCTTCTTTGACGCCCTCCAGACCGCGCACCTGCCGAAACTCGATGTCCGCCATCTCCTTGCCGGTCAGGGTGAAAAAGGCGGTTCGCAGCGCCGCTTCCATCACGCCGCCGGTGGCGCCAAAGATGACGGCGGCGCCGGTGGCTTCGCCGAGGGGATCGTCGAAATGATCCTCTGGCAGCTTGGAAAAGTCGATGCCGGCGATGCGGATCATGTTGGCCAACTCGCGGGTCGTCAGCACGGCGTCCACATCCTGGAACCGGTCGCCCAATTCCGGCCGCTTGGCTTCGAACTTTTTAGCGGTGCACGGCATCATCGAAACGACAAAGATCTTTGCCGGATCGATCTGCATCTTTTCCGCCCAATAGGACTTTATCACAGCGCCCTGCATTTCGTGCGGCGACTTGCAGGTGGAGAGATGGTCCAACAGGTCGGGGTAAAAGTGTTCGACGTATTTGATCCACCCCGGGCTGCACGAAGTCAGCATGGGCAGCTTGCCGCCGTTCTGCAGACGGCCGAGCAGTTCGTTCGCCTCTTCGATGATGGTCAAATCGGCGCTGAAATTGGTGTCGAAAACATAGTCAACGCCTAAACGCCGCAGAGCTGCCACCGCTTTTCCGGTGACGATGCTGCCCGGCTCCATGCCGAACTCTTCACCCAGGGCCACCCGCACGGCCGGCGCGATCTGCGCCACCACGATTTTCTGCGGGTTGTTGATCGCTTCCCAGGTGATCTTTTCGTTGCTTTTCTCGCGCAGTGCGCCCACAGGACAATTGACGATGCACTGACCGCAGTAGACGCACGCCGCCGTGTTGAGGCTGTGATCGAAAGCGGGCATTACAATGCTGTTAAAGCCGCGCTTGGCAAAGTCGATGGCGCCGACGCCCTGCACCTCGTTGCACACACGCACGCAGCGACCGCAGAGGATGCATTTCTCCGGGTCACGCTCGATCGAAGGACTGGCCACGTCGATCTTGGCCTGCCGGCGTTCGCCCTGATAGCGCAGACTGCGCACGCCGTACTCTTTGGCCAACGTCTGCAGCTCGCAGTTGCCGTTGCGCACGCAGGTCAAGCACTCCGGCGGATGATTGGCAATCAGCAGTTCGATGATGGTCTTTCGCGCGCGGCGCACCGCCGCCGAATTGGTCTGCACCTTCATGCCCTCGTACACCGGAAAAGCACACGAAGGGATCAAATTGCGCTGACCTTCGACCTCGACGACGCACATGCGGCAGGAGCCGGTAGGCGTCAGTCCCTTCAAATAGCACAACGTGGGAATGTTGATGCCCTCCCGCTCCGCAACGGTGAGAACCGTCTCGCCGGGGTTGGCCCAACACTCCTTGCCGTTTATCGTGATTCTCATGGTTTCCTCTTGTTATTCCACAGTGATCGCGTCAAACTTGCAGCTCAAGCGGCATTGATCGCAGCGGATGCACTTTTCGTCGATGATGTAATGCGCCTTTTGCTTTTCGCCGAGAATGGCGTTCTGCGGGCACTTGCGCGCGCAGAGCGTGCAGCCGGTGCATTTGTCGGTGTCGATGCGGTAGGTGAGCAGCTCGCGGCAAACGCCCGCCGGGCACTTGCGGTCGTACAGATGGGCCTCGTACTCCTCGCGAAAGTACTTGAGCGTGCTCAGCACCGGATTGGCGGCCGTTTGTCCCAGTCCGCACAACGACGTGGTTTTGATGACCTCCGCCAGTCGTTCCAGGTAGATCATGCCTTGAAAGCGCTGCATGGCTTCTTCCTGCGAATGTTCGCTGCGGTGGCTGCGGGAGAGCCGCTCCAGCGTTTCCAGCAGGCGTTTGGTGCCCTCGCGGCAAGGGATGCACTTGCCGCACGATTCGGACTGGATGAAGGTCATAAAGTACTTGGCCAGGTCGACCATGCAGGTTCCTTCGTCCATCACCACCAGACCGCCGGACCCCATCATGGCGCCGATATCCTTGAGCGACTCATAGTCCACCGGCGTGTCGATCACCGGCTCGGGCAGGGCGCCGCCCGAAGGACCGCCGATCTGAACCGCTTTGAACTTTTTGCCGTTGGGGATGCCGCCGCCGATGTCAAAGATGATTTCGCGCAGCGTGGTGCCCATCGGCACCTCCACCAGGCCCACATTTTTGACGTTGCCGGAAAGGGCAAAGATCTTGGTGCCCTTGGAACCTTTGGTGCCGACGGCCGCGTACGCATCGGCGCCCATGGTCAACAGCACCGGCACGTTGGCAAACGTCTCCACGTTGTTGATGACCGTCGGCTTGCCGAAGAGACCCGAGTCCGCGGGATAGGGCGGTTTGGGCCGCGGCATGCCGCGCTTGCCCTCGATGGAGTGCAGCAGAGCCGTCTCTTCACCGCAGACGAAAGCGCCCGCACCCTTTTTCAGCTTCAGCGCAAAGGAAAAGCCGCTGCCGAGAATGTTTTTTCCCAGCAGTCCGTAGGCCTTGGCGTCGGCGATGGCGCGCTCGATGCGCTTGATGGCCAGCGGATACTCGGCGCGGCAATAGATGTAACCCTCGTCGGCGCCGATGGCATAGGCGCAGATGATCATTCCCTCGATCACCTTGTGCGGATCGCCTTCCAAGAGCGCGCGGTCCATAAAGGCACCCGGATCGCCTTCGTCGGCGTTGCATACGACGTACTTTTTATCGCCCTTTGCCTTGGCGGTCAGCTCCCACTTGAGGCCGGTGGGGAAACCGCCGCCGCCGCGGCCGCGCAGTCCGCCCTTCTTGACTTCGTTGATCACTTCATCGCGAGACTTGCGGTTAAGGGCCGTCGAAAGCGCCGCATAGCCGCCGCGGGCCAAGTACTGATCCAAATCATCGGGATCGATGACGACGCAGTTGTCGAGGACGATCTTTTTCTGCTTCTTGAAAAAGGAAATGTCCTTGAGGAGGGGTTTGCCGCCCCAGCCGTTGAGCGACGGACCCTCATAAAGCCCCAAGAGCTTTTCTTCGATGATCCGCCCGCCGCGCAACGTCTCCTCGATGATTCGCGGCACGTCGTCCGGCGTCACCTCGGCGTACGAGACGCGCGGCTTGCCGGGCAATTTGACGTCCACAATCACCTCGCGGGCGCAGTAGCCGACGCAACCCGTGGGAATCAGGGCGACGTTTTCCTCTGCAAGCGCCTCTTTGAAGGCATCGAACACCTTTTGCGCACCGTTCGCCAGGCCGCAGGTTCCCATGCCGACCAAAATGACCGGCCGGTCATGCTCACACAGCAAAAGAGTGTTCTTCAAACGGCGCAGCCGCTCATCGGCGGCAGCCGATCGATGACACTTCTGCCCTTCGTGTATGCAGTCGACGAAATAGCGGCAAGGGTTTTCTGCAATGTGCGTGCAGTTGGTAAACACCTGCTGAAATGTATCGTGAGCCACGATTTACTCCTCTTCCGCTTTACGAAACTCGTTCAACAGTTTCTTGATCTTTTTCGAATCGAGCTTGCCGTAACACTCGTCATTGACGGCCACCACCGGAGCGATGCTGCAGGCGCCGATGCAGGCAACGGTTTCGATGGTGAACATCAGGTCGCGGGTTGTTTGCCCGGCCTTGATGCCGAGCTCGTTTTCCAGCGTCTGCAAAATGTTGAACGAGCCCTTTACGTGGCAGGCCGTTCCGCGGCAGACGCGGATCACATACTTGCCCAACGGCTGCAGCCGAAACTGATTGTAGAACGTCGCCACGCCGTAAATTCGCGCCAGAGGCATATCGGCATGACGAGCGACCTTTTGCAGCTCCTTTTCGGGCAAATAACCGTGTGCTTCCTGAAGATCCTGCAGTATCGGTATGAGCGCCGAAGGATCGCCGGCAGGATATTTTGCCAGAATGGTTTCTGTCGTCATTTTTTCGCTCCGTTGAAAGTTACTGCTTCTATTCTTGAGGATTTCGCCGGCAGGTGAACTCGGCGTCCGTTCACAAATCGCCGACGTAACCGTTCCTTATATTGAAACGACCGCCTCGCTTGCTTTCCCGTCGAAACGGCCCGAAAGCGGTCGTTGTAAAGCCTTAGCCGTCGCTTCTCGAAGACAAACCGAGCGCATAACTCAGCGCCGTCGTAATGTCCTTGGTGTCGAACGAATTGAGGTGATAGTAAAAGATCTTTTCCTTCCGTACCGCCGATTCGAGGTCGCGCGAATTGTCCTCAGCGCGCACGATGATGCGCACCTTTGGATTGCAGTCCTGCAACAGCCGAATGGCGCCGTCGATGGGAGACTGCTTTTCGGCGTTGAGGATCACCACGTCATAGTGCGTCCGATGCGCTTTGTGCACCGCACTCCACTGATCTTCCGCCGTGTCCACCTCCACCTGATGGCGACGCAGAAAGGAAACGATCTCCTGATCTCCGGCTTCGGGACGACTTTTGACAAGAAGACAATTCATCGTCTTAATGTTCTGCTGGTTGCTCTTTTTTGTTATGAGTATAACAATTTAAATGCCGCAGATTGTGCGGAAATGTTAATTCTCGAGCAACGTAATTATTGGAGTTAGGGCGCTTGTATTTCCCTGTAAGCGGTCGGTCTTTCATTTTTGAGAGAAAGGGGTGTGGAATTTTTCCACACCGGCCATTCCGTCGCTGCCGAAGACGCCCCCGGTGGATTGAAAAAAGGCCGCGCCGTATGCAGTTTGCGGCGCGGCCTAAAGGCTACTTTAGAGTGATGCTGACGGAAACTCCGGCAAGTCCGTCGGATGAAGCCGTCACCTCAGCCCTGCCCCGCCTGCCGGTCGAGCGCACGACGACAAGACACTTGCCGTTGAAGGCATGGCGGCGGTCGGCTTTGAACGGCTCGCTGCTGATTTGACTGCCGTTGTCCACCCCGACGATCTCGATCGGTCCGGATACGACAAAACGAACCAGGTGATCGGCCCGCGGCACCAACACCCCCTGTGCATCGACGATTTCGGCGGTAACAAACGACAAATCCTTGCCGTCGGCGCGAATGATTTCTCGATCCGCACAAAGCCTGATCGCCGCCGCCTCACCGGCTGTACGGATTTCGCGCTGAAGCACCACATCGCCTTTGCGGCCCACGGCGCGAACCGTGCCGGGCGTAAAGACCGTGCGCCACACCAACTGAAAGTCATCCTCCCCCTTGCGCTTTTTTCCCAACGACGTTTCGTTGAGAAACAGCTCCACTTCCTCCAGGTTGGTATAGACCCAAAGGTCGATGGTCTGCCCTTCCTTCCAGTTCCAATGGGGAAACAGATGAAGCATCGGCTTATCGCTCCATTCGGCCTGATAAAAAAAGTAGGCGTCCTTGGGGAAGCCGGCGAGGTCGATCAGGCCGAAATAGGAGCTTCGCGCCGGCCACCCATAAGGGGTGGGTTCGCCGAGATAATCAAAGCCGGTCCAATAGAACATGCCGGAAAGATAATCACGGCGCTTGATCAGTCGCCAGGTATCGGCATGGGTGGAGCCCCAGCCGACGCGGCAGTTGTCGTACGCCGAGCAGGTGTAATCGGGGTTGTACGTCTCCGGCTGATCCCAGCGCCGCGGCCACACGCGCACGCTGTCGGACGGCATGTCGTAAGCGCCGCGGGTAGCGATGGCCGAACCGGTTTCCGCAGCAATGAACTTTTGCCCCGGGAACATGACCGGAAACTCTTCAAAGGTTTCGTGATGATAGTTGTAGCCGATGACGTCCAAGGCGCCGGAGCGGATGATGAAATTGTTCGGCTGCGGGTCATTGCACGCCGAAGTGATCGGCCGAGTGGGGTCTTCGCTGCGCACGATCGAAGCCAGCTCCTGCGCCAGCGCTGTACCGGATTCGTGCCACTGCTCCAAAATCTCATTGCCGATGCTCCACAAGATGACGCAAGGATGATTTCGATCGCGGCGGACGAAATCGCGCAGGTCGCGCTCGTGCCATTCATCGAAATCGAGAGCATAGTCGAACTCGGTCTTTTTCAAGCGCCACATGTCAAAGGCTTCGTCCATCACCAGAAAGCCCATGCGGTCGCAGAGGTCGAGCAGTTCAGGCGCCGGCGGATTGTGCGAGGTGCGGATGGCATTGCAGCCCATCTCTTTCAGCATCTCCAGTTGCCGCTCAAGTGCCCGCCCGTTGACCGCCGCACCCAAGCACCCCAAGTCGTGATGCATGCAGACGCCGCGAATCTTGGTGGGGACGTCGTTCAGCAGAAAGCCCTTTTCGCTGTCGAATTCGAAACGGCGTATGCCGAAGGTCGTGCGCACCTCGTCCGCTAAACGGCCGTTGACCCACAGGCGCGTCAGAGAAACGTAAAGATGCGGCGATCGGTCGGACCAAAGAAGCGGTTTCTTGACGGTCAGCTCCTGCTGAACGTCGGTCGCGGCGCCGGCCGCCGCAGCAACCGGCGTTTTCGCCGCGGCCGCCTTTTTCCCCTGCGGATCGAAAAGGATGGTCTGCACCTCGACCGCGGCATCCTGCTGAAGACCGTTACGCACGGCGGTTCGTTGCACGACGGCCGCCGACTGCGTCGTGACCTGCGGTGCAGTGATGAAAACGCCCCATTGATCCACACGCACGGGCGAAGTGAAGAGCAGACGTACATTGCGGTAGATACCGGACCCCGAGTACCAGCGCGAATTCGGCTGTTTGCTGTTGTCCACCCGAACCGCGAGGACGTTCTTTTCTCCACCATAACGAAGATACGGCGTCAGCTCGTAGGCAAACGAGATGTATCCGTACGGACGCCGACCGAGATAACGGCCGTTGATCCACACTTCGCTGTTACGGTAAATGCCGTCGAATTCAACGAAAACGAGCTGGCTGCGCTCGGCCTCCGACAGGGTGAAGCTCTTGCGGTACCAGCCGATGCCGCCGGGAAGCGCTCCGCCGCCCGGCGTTGCCGGATGTTCGGGGCTGAACTCGCCCTCTATCGACCAGTCATGCGGTAAATCGAGCTCGCGCCAATCCGAGTCGTTGAACTCCGGTGCGCTCGCCTCTGAAAGATCGCCTAAATGGAAGCGCCAACCGGCGTTAAAGTCCTGGACCTGCCTGCCGGCGTACTCCTTGGCGCAGGCGACGGCCAACGCCAAAGAGGCGACCGCACCCAACATCGCCCAAAGACGTTTCATCAATTGCTTCCTTTCCGATTGTGCTCAGCGGAATTTGATCGTCTGCTTTTTGCCGTCATAAACGATGACTTTATCCGGTGCAGCGTCGAAATCCACGCCGCGACCGGTCTTGGGGTCGATCTTCACGATTTCGATGGTGCGTCGTTTCAGCATACCGTCGAACCGACCGCGGCGCGGCCCTATCGTCAGGGTCTTCTTCGCCTCGTCCCAGCGCATCGGAATGACGGCAAACTCGCCCTTTTCATAATCATAGTTGACGTTTTCATCCTCATAGAGCTTAAACTGACCGTCCGCACCGGCAAAGACAAACAGCCGCAGCGGATCCGCCGGCTTTTCGTCGCTGTATTGCAGCGCCGGGCCGGTCGGCAGAATGGTGCCCGCTTTGACAAAGATCGGCATCTTTTCATAGGGAGCAGCGGCCTCGATCGCGCGACCGCCCGGGGCGTAGGCGCCGGTGTAAAAGTCGTACCAGCCGCTTCCCGAAGGCAGGTAGACGAGCCGCGTTCGCGCGCCGAATTCGGTAACGGGATTGATCAGCAGCGCCGGGCCGAACATGTACTGATCGTTGATTTCGCGCACGGCAGGGTCATCAAAGTCCATGACCAACGCGCGCATGATCGTCCCGTCCTCATGGGTGACCATGCCCGCCAGGGAGTAGATGTAAGGCATCAGCCGGTAGCGCAGATGAATAACGTCGGCGATGCTGCGGTAGGCCGGGTGGCTTTCCGGCGCGATGAGATAGATTTCGCGATAAGGGTACTCGCCGTGGGAGCGGAACAAGGGACAAAAGGCGCCGAACTGATACCAGCGGGTCAGCATTTCGCGCCACTCTTCGAGGTCTTCGGGAGAGGGCTCCTGAAAGCGTCTCTCGGTGGAAAAGCCGCCGATGTCCATCGTCCAATAAGGAAGGCCGGAGAGCGAAAAGTTGAGGCCGGCGGCGATCTGCGTTTTCATGTCGTGCCAGCGCGCCGCAATATCACCGCTCCAGGTCGCCGCGGCAAAGCGCTGTTGACCGGCGTAGGCCGAACGGGTCAGGATGAAGACCCGCTGATCCGGTTTAGTGCGCCGCTGTCCTTCGTAAATGCCTTTGGCGTTCATCAGCGAATAGGTGTTGAGATAGCGCGAGGCCGAACCGAGAGCCGTGGGCCCGATCCGGCGACGCCACTCCTCGTGCGGCAGGTTGGAATGAATGTCCGGCTCGGTAGCGTCCAGCCACCAGGCGTCGAAACCCTTCGAAAAGAGCTTATCGTTCACCTGTTTCCAAAAGAGCTCGCGGGCGTCTTCGGCATAGGGATCATAGAACGTGGACACGTATCCTTGGCCGACCCAATCACGCGCGCCCACTTCGACGTTGCGCATGTAGAGCCGCCCGATCTTTTTAAAGGCCTCATAGTTTTCGGTGCCCACATAGAACTTGGGCCACACCGAGATCATGATATGGGCATGAAGGTTCTCATGGAGCTCACGAACCATGCCCTCGGGATCAGGAAAGCGGACGGGATCAAAGTCGTGGTCGCCCCACTTGTCTTCCGGCCAATAGAACCAGTCCTGAACGATGTTGTCGAGCGGCACGCGGCGACGGCGAAATTCCTTCACCACGTTCAGCAGCTCTTCCTGCGTTTGATAGCGCTGGCGGCACTGCCAAAAGCCCATGGCCCATTTCGGCATCATAGGGGCCTTGCCGGTGATCTGCCTGTAGCCGGCAATCACCTCGTCCATGTTTCTGCCGTGGATGAAATAGTAATCGATCTGGTCGGCCACCTCGGAAAAGAGCGACAACGAGCGGCTGTAAAGCTCCTTCTGCGGCCCTTTGGCGGTTAGGCCGATGTATCCGCCGTTGGGAATCCATTCGATGCGGATCGGCAGTCGTTCGCCCGCCTTCATCTCGACGTCCACAATCCGCGCCCACGGCATCCAGTTGACGCGCCACGAGTCGACGACCAATTCGTCGTTGATCCAAAGCTTGGCATAGTTGGAGCTGTAAAAGCGCAGATGATAGAGGCCGCTCTCGGCCGCCTCCAGCGCGCCGCTCCAGCGGATGCTGCCGTGGTTCCGGTCGAAACCCGAGGGAAAGGTTTCGATCTCGTCCAGATCGGCGTAAGAGATGGTCTTTTCGCGCTGCCGCAGAATGGAACGACCGAAAGATTCGTCGGCGAAATACTCGGCCGTGAGCGCGCCGGGGTTGCCGTCGGCATCATATAGCTTAAAGCAGTCGATCGGCCGGTAATCCTCGGGGTCGCCGAACTTGGTGCGCGAGTTGTTGTCCCACAAAATGCCGTATTTTCGGCTGCTGACCAGAAAGGGCACGGCGGCGACGATGTTGATCTGATAGAGATCCACGTCTTTGCCTTTGTAATTCATCCAGCCGTACTGATGCTGGCCGAGGCCGTAAAAGGCTTCGTCATCCGGCGATTCAAAGAGCTGCTGAATGTGAAAAGTCGGTTCCTCCATGACCACCGCCGGGGTAATGCGTTTGCCGCCGGCTCGTTCTTTGAGCAGCGATCGGCCTTCGGCGTCGAAAAACTCGACCTCGCCGTCGCCGTTTACGGCCGCCCGCAGCCGCCTCGTGTTGATCCACAGGCGCCCGTCCTTCTCTTGCAGACGAAAAGGAACACTCGGCCAATCGCTTTTTTCCACGATCAGGCTGGGGCGGGAAGAAAAGTCGTTTTCCGGCGAGGCAACCACGCGAAAGATGTTTTCGGCGACCACCTGCACCTTTACCGCTTTGGGCGCTGCCTCCTTTCCGCCGCGCGGATGGAGAACCACGCTGTTCCCCACTTTCTCATAAGCCGAAAGCGACGCCGACAGCCCCAAAAGCATAACGGCGATGAGTGCTTTCATTCACACCTCCCTGACATTTCATTCGCAATATACACGACCCTGCGTTGTCCGAACAACACCGTTTGAAAAAGAACCGCTCAGCCGTTAGGCGGACGGCAAAGAAAACGTCTTTTGGAAAAACAATATCTCTTCGCGCGTGGGGGCGCTGGGTTGAGCGCCGAGGCGGGTGACGGAGATGGCGGCGGCCGCCTGCGCAAAACGAACGGCGTCGAGCAGCGGACGTCCCTCGGCGATCGCCACGGCCAGGGCGCCGTTAAAGACATCGCCGGCGGCCGTGGTGTCCTGCGCCTGAACGCGGTATCCGGCTACCGGCCCCTCGTATTCCTCGGCGGAAAGATAGACGCCTGCCGCACCCATGGTGATGATGACCTTAGAGATGCCGCGCTTCCGCAGCGCCGTTGCTGCCCGAGCGGCTGAGGCTTCGTCCGTTACCGGAATGCCGGTGAGCAGCTCGGCTTCGCTCTCGTTCGGGGTCAGGATGTTTACGAGTTTGAGCAGGGAATCCGCCGGCGGCCGCGCGGGCGCCGGATTCAGAATCATGCGTACGCCCTCGGCTGCGGCGATCTCGGCGGCTGCGCTGACCGTTTCGAGGGGAATTTCGAACTGCAGCAAAAGCACGCTTGCACCGCGAAAGGCGGTTTGTGCGGCCAGAACGTCTTCGGGCGACAGGCGGTTGTTGGCTCCCGGCGCCACGGCGATGCTGTTCTCGCCGTCCTCGGCAACGAAAATGCCCGCCACGCCCGAAGGAGCCGAGTTATCCCGAATGATAAAGCGCACGTCGATATCGTCCTTGCGAAAACCGGCAATCGCCTGGTCACCGAACATGTCGGCGCCGACGCGGGCGATCAAGGTGACGTCGCCGCCGGCGCGCGCCGCCGCCACGGCCTGATTCGCGCCTTTCCCTCCGGCCGCCGTGTGAAACACGCCGCCGAGCACCGTTTCGCCCGGCCGAGGGATGTGCGGCACTTTAAAGATCATGTCCGTGTTCGAACTGCCGACCACCACGATGTTCATTTCAGTTTTCTCCTTAACAAAGTTGACAATAGGGCGACATGAAAAGCGACGGACGCCCTTTGAGCGTCCGCCGTGGCACTGAAATGCGAACGACCGGCTGCAGCACCGCCTGTCAGGCTACTCGCGCGTAGATGATCAGACCTAATCCCACAATAAAAGCCGCGAACATGGCGGCGATCAATCGGTTCGTGCCCTTGGGAGCGCTCTTGAATTCCTTCCAAATAAAGACGCCCCACAGGGCCGCCACCATCGTTGCGCCCTGGCCGAGGCCGTAGGAAATCGCGGGACCGGCCTTTTCGCTGGCGATCAGGCTGAACAGGTTGCCTACCGCCCACACGGCGCCGCCGAGCAGCCCGACCAAGTGCAGACGCAGATTCCCCTGCCGGAAATAGTCGCCGTAGGTCACCGGCGCGCCGCTGAAGGGTTTGTACATGACGATCGTGTTCCACAAAAAATTGGAAGCAAACAGACCCAGGGCGAAGATAAAGCTGGCGCTGTAGGGGGTCATTTTGCCCGCTTCCGGCGAGGTAAAGTCGGCGGCCATGGACTTGACGATAAAGCCGTAAAAGAACCCCATGGCGATGCCGCATAACACCGAGAGCACCAGGCCTTTAACGACGTTCTTGGGAGCGCCGGACTGCAGTCGGCGATAAGCGAGGGCGTCGAGGACAATGGCGGTCGCCACCAGGGCAACGCCCAGAAAAAGAATATAGGGGTTGCCTTTGGGCGCTTTGATATAGTTGTCCACCACGCCGACAACCAAGGCCAAGCCGATGCCGACCGGAAAGGCGACCGCCATGCCTGCGATGTCGATGGCGGCCACCAGCAGAATGTTGGCAAAGTTGAACACCACGCCGCCGATAAAAGCGGAGAGCAGCGCGCTTTTTTCGGCCTCCGCCAAATCGACGAGGAAGGAACGTCCGCCGCTGCCGATGCTTCCCATGGTAATCCCGGCCAGCAGCATGAGCAGCACCACCCCGAGCGAATAGTCCCAGTAGAAGAGCTGAAAACGCCATTCCCTGCCGGCAAGCTTTTGCGTGTTTCCCCACGAGCCCCAACAGAGCATGGTGACGACGCACATCACGACGGCAAGCGCATAGGACTGAACGATGAACATGAACGGCTCCTTTCGCGTGTTATAGGACAGATTACTTGTAGATCAGCTCCTTAACGGCTTTTCCGGAAGCGTCGGTTACAGCGACGGAAGCCGCCCAGCCGCCGACGCCTTGCGTAATCTTGAGCAGCAAGGGGTTTTCGCCGCGTTTCAGCGTAACGGTCACCTGATCTTCTCCGGCCGAATGGCCGCGTTGAACGTTATGTGCGTGAACCAAACGGCCGTTGAGCCATACTTTCACGCCGTCGTCGCTGCCGATATGGAGCACGACCTCCCGATTATCGGGCGAAACGATGACCGTCTGCAGATAGGCGACGCATTCGGTGGTGCCGAAGAGGCGATCGAGAGCGATTTCCGCGGCGTCGTAGCCGCCTTCACCCATAGGCAGCTTCCGCCACTGCGCCTTGCCCTCTTCCGGCGGGAAAACGGTGTCGAACAGCTCGCTGCCGCTGCGTCCGGCCTGCATAAAGGGACCGGAGACGCGCCACACGTCGATGAACGCCTCACGCGGCAGTGTGTGCACCCCTATTTCCGCATACTCTTCATCCGTAAAGCGCACGTCGCCCTGAACGGGCGCCGCGTTCCAGCACTGCTCCAAGGGTGAAGGCTTGGGCGCTGCAGCCGGAATGACGAACCACTCTTCGCCGCGGCGGTCGGTGACGACACGGCCACCGGCGCGCAGCACCGATTGCCGCGCCAGTTTTTCACACACCGCTATCAGCGAGTCGAAATCATAGTCGGTATAGGAGAACCGGGTCTTGGTGTTCAAAGCCGAGGTGAAGCGCTCCGGCAACTTTGAAAAGCCGATGGTCGTAAAGAGCACGCCGGCGGCGTTCGAGGGATTGCAGTCGGAATCCTGCCCGCAGCGCATCGAGATCACGATGGTGCTGTCGGGATCGCCCTTGCCGTAGAGCAGCCCCATCACGATGTAGGCGCCGTTGAGCTTGGCGTCGATGTTGAACTTGTCATGGGCACCGGTGCAACTGAAGCGGCGGTTTTCGGGGTTCAACTGATACTTTTCCTCGACCAGTTGCCACGTCTTCTTCCAGTCGTTCGGTTCCTGATGATACCATTGCAGCACGTCGCTGATCGTTTGATGGTAGAGACTGCCGGAAGGAATGCATTCCAAGGCCGCGCGGACGATCTTTTCGACGTCGTTGGTGAAAAATGCGGCGGCATACATGGCGGCGACGAACTGTCCGCCGTAAACGCCGTCGCCATAATTCATCAGGCGGCCGAACTTTTCACCCAATTCGATGACCGCCTGCGGAAGCCCCGGCGAGATGAGGCCCGCATAATCGGCCTCGATCTGATAGTCGATGTCGTCCGCATGGGCATTGAACTGCGGGTGGCCTGAATAGGGCGGCGCAATGCCTGCCCGCAGATTGTCGCGGCCCGCTTTGTTGGCGTGCCACAACATGTATCGACTGTCGGCAAAGTCGATTCCGGCGCGGCGAATGTCGACGTCGAAACCGTATTGCTCCAAGGTTCGGAGAAAGGTCATTTCCACATAAATGTCGTCCTGCCCGAACTGATTGACCATTTCGGGTTTCCAAACCGGAACCTGATCGGCGGGGATGATTTCACCCTGCCAACGGAACTCGGTGGGGGCACCCCAGCCGACGCCGACCATCTGGCCGATCCAACCCGCCTTCATCTTGTCGACGTATTCGGAAACTTTGATGCGCCGTTCGTTCCGGATGCCGCAGGAAACGAGAAGACACATCAGCGGCACCAGCAAGTACTTTTTCATATTGACGTACGCTCCTTCCTGTTTGGGGTGATCATGAGCTCCCGCTCGAAATCTGACAAGCAGGCGCGAAAGGTTCATTGAAAGCGGTTGAGATTCTGCTTCAGATAGCGCTCCACCACCCGGCGGATGAGCTCTTCTTTGTTGACGGTCATGCCGATCTCGCAATTGGGCTCTTTGCTTTCGTCGATCACGGTATAGCCGCCGTCGATGACCCGGACGTGCGCCTTTCGCGTGGTAAAAAGATCGGGCCACAGCACCATACCCACGGCGACCACGTCAAAGAGCGTCGGGTCGGGTTGGGCATAGCTTTCAAAGCGCCACAAGGTGTACAACGAGCTCAGAGCATCGGTCAGCGGCGAGCGACGGTACAACAGCCGCATGCGGTTCTCTTCGTTCAGCTTGACCAGCGTGGTAACGTCCAAGCCGGCAAAGAGAAGGTCGGCGCCGCTGTTGACAAAGAGCTTGGCCGCCTCCACGTCCGCGCGCACGTTCCACTCGGCGTCGGGAATGGGGCTGCCGCCGTAGCCCATGTAAAACGATCCGAACATCGACACCACTTTTTTGGCCAATTTGAGCGCCTCGGGGTCCTTTCGGATCACGTCCTGCATGTTGGGCACCGGCCCTACGGTGAAGAGGATGACCTGCTTGGGGTATTTGCGCAGGTTCTCGATGATGAAATCGGCCGCACTTTGTTTGATCGGCTTGACCTTTTCGAATCCTTCGCCCCAGTAGAATTGATTCGAATAGCCCGCAAGCTCTTTGTCCACGCCCACAACGCCCGGCGTATGGCGACCGACGACCACCGGGATGTGCTCCAAACCGCACTCCCATAAAAAGCGGCAGGCGACTTTAGCGCGTTTGGGGGTGTTGCCGTGATCAAGAACCACGCCCAGCACCTCGAACTCGGGACTGGCGAGGATCAGCGCCAAAGCATAAGCATCGTCGACGTCGCCGGCCAGGTCGCAGTCGAAAATGATCTTTTGCTTTTCTGCGGCGAAAAGACCGAAAGCCGTTGCAAACAACATTACAAAAGCCGCAAACCTCATGTCGATCGTCCTTCTGTTGGTCAATTCAACTGATTTTCAAATTCTCTTTACGGACCCGCGCCGAATCAACATCGTCGGCAAGGTGACGCTTTCGACCTTGCTGTTTTCAGCGGTCATCTGCTGCAGCAACAGTTTAATGGCGATCCGACCGATTTCGCGGGTCTGCTGCGCCACGGTGGTCATCGGCGCAGCCAGAAAACTAAAGTACGGCTGATCATCAAAGGCGATGATGGAAATATCGTCCGGCACGCGAAGGTGCTCCTCATGAATGGCGCGCAGAGCGCCGAGGGCGATGAGGTTGCTGAGCGCCAGAAGAGCCGTCGGTCGGTTCTTGTCCTTGAGCAGAATTCTGGTCTCGAAATAGCCGTTCTCTTCGCTGAACGAATCGCCGACGATGTGGTCCTCATCGATCTGCAGCCCGGAGTGCTTCAATGCATCGCAGTAGCCGCGCACCCGCTCGGCACTGGAAGCGGCATACTCCGGCCCCTGCACGCAGGCGATTTTTCGATGACCGTTCTCGATGAGAAAGGTTACGGCCTCGAAGGCGCCCCGGTAATTGTCCGAGGCAACGTAGGGAATGGGCTTTTCCGGGAAGAAGCGGTCGATGAGCACTATGGGGAGTCCCCCCTCATAGAGTTCCGCCAGGTGATCGCAGTGGCGCCCGACGGGCGCGATAATCAGGCCGTCGATGTTGCGCATGTGCAGCAGCGCCACGGACTGTTTTTCGATGTCGCTGTTTTCTTCCGTGTCGGCCAACAGCACGGAGTAGCCGGCTTTGCGGCACTCGTGCTGTACGAACGAAGAGATTTCGGCAAAGAAGGGGTTGGCAATACGGGGAACCGCCAGTCCCACGGTCATGGTTCTTCGCGTGCGCAGGCTGGCGGCCAAGGGATTGGGGACGAAATTGAGCTCGCGCGCCAAGCGAAGAATGTCCTGCTCCAGCTTTTCACTGATGCGGAACTGCCGCGCCTTTCCGCTGAGGACCCGCGAGACCGTCGAGTCGGAGCATCCCAGCCGTTCGGCTATGGTCTTTAACGTCACGTTCGACGCACCCATAATGCGCTCTCCATAACGGCACAATCCTTTGTGCCATTATAAAGAGATTTCGATCAAGATGCAAGCAAATTCTGCAAAATGTCACATCATTTCACTTCTCAGCCCATCCAAAAGCCCTTGCGATGCGAGATGCCCAGCACTTTTCTGCACGTCGGGCAAAAGTAGATGTAACGGCGCCCGAAGGTCGACCGAAGCTCGCGCAGCCAAACCGAACGAATTTCCGCGCCGCATTGGGGACAGAGCGGCTGAACATCCTCACGTTCTTCCACGGGTATCATCGTTTCCCTTTCCGAATGGTTGTTGTATCAGACGCCAGAACAGGGTCGTTTTGCGGTCGTCACTCGCCCTTATAAAGGCTGATAACGAGCTTCGGCATGCGACCATCCTATTGTCTCACAGCGCGCAGCGTCGGCAGGCGGCGTTCGCCGAAGGCGACATTGTACTCCATGTCGAGCGTCAGTTCGTTATCGGCGAAATCAAAGCCGAGCTTCAATATGTAAGGGGTGTGATAGTAGCACAGTGCTGCGTCGAAGCGGTTCTCCGCCGACCAGGCTCCGGCGGCGGCAACCGGCTGCATATTGGGATAGGCCAAGTTCGTGCGGCCTTTCAGCCACTCTCCGTAGCCGATTTCGAGCCGCTGTTCGCCCGAGGCATTTTCAAAGGTCAATACGGCGTTCTTTTTCTTCATCTCGAGGCGAACCCAACGAAGGCCCTGAGGTTTGTTTTCGTTAAAGCGAAAGGTTTTGCCGCTGATTTTCTTCGCCGCCTCGGCAGCATAACTCCCCAAAGGCGTCGCAAGCTTGAGGTCGGCCGACCGCTTTTTCAACAGGGCCGCAGCCGGGTCGGGTTTTAAGGCGGAGTCGCCCATGGCCGGAAGGAGGTCGCTCCAGACGAGGTTGAGGACCGCCTGCATGTCCCTCACCCCGCCGGTAATGGCGATCACGGCATCCTGCTCGGGCATGACGATGCAGTATTGGCCGAAGGCGCCGTCGCCGCGGTAAGCGTTGTGCCGACAGCGCCAGAACTGGAAGCCGTAGCCCTGTTCCCAGTCGCTTTCGGGATTGCTGCCGTTCGAAGTCTGCCGCGAAGTAGCCGCCTCAACCCAGCGTTCGTCGAGCAGCCGCTTCCCCTGCCAAACTCCTTTCTGCAGGTAAAGCTGCCCGAACTTGGCAATGTCCTCCGTGGTGACGCTCAATCCCCAGCCGCCGAGGTTGATGCCTTCGGGATTGCTCTCCCAAGCGGCATCGGTAATGCCGAGGGGGTCGAAAAGTCGCGGGGTAAGATAGTCGAACAGCGTCATGCCGGTCACTTTTTGCAGAACGGCCGAGAGCATAAAGGACGCACCCGAGTTGTAGCAGAAATGAGTGCCCGGTTTGTGCTCCACCGGAAGAGAGAGGAATTTTTCCACCCATGTTTTTTGCGGCCGTGCATCGGCGGCGGCGCCGGGCTGCGAGGTCAACGAAGATGTTATGCGACCGACCGTGTCGTCCTGATGGCCGGTGGTCATGGACAGTAAATCGGTGATGCGCATGGACTTCAGGTTTTCCGAGGCATCGGGCGGCGTTTCGTCGGGAAAAAAAGTGACCACGCGATCGTGAAGTGAAAGGCGGCCCTCTGCGACGGCCATGCCGATCGCCGTGGCGGTAAAGCTCTTGCTCAGCGAGTAGAGCATTTGGGGACTGGCGGCGTTGTAAGGCGCCCACCACCCTTCGGCAATGACTTTGCCGTGCCGCACCAGCATAAAGCTGTGAAGAGCGTCGATCTGCGCCTCGGCATGGTCGATGAAATTGAGAACAGCGCGAGAAGAAACGCCCTCGGCTTCGGGCATGCTGCGTTCCAATGATATTCCCCATGCGGAACAGGCAGCGAGCCACACCAGCAGCATTGTCCTGAGCATGTCACAAACCCTTTCCAATTATGTTGAACACTTGAAACATTTGGGAGATCGAAAAGCAACACTGACCGCAACGATTCTCGACGGCAACCGAGCAGCAGATGATTCGTCGGCTATTGACCATTTCATTTTATGGAAACCTTACAATAAAGGCAAGAGCAATATTGCCGCAAGAAGCTTCTTTTCTGCCCGCGCTAAGGTCATTGATGGATTCTCAAGAGCGGCTCGTTCCGCTTTCATTCAATCGCCTCCTTTGTTCACGTTCCCCCCGGCGCCTCTTACCTATCATGAAGTCAAGGCGTGCGGCAACTTTCCTGCGAGGTGCCTCTTGGGAACGGTTCAAGAGGCCTTCCGGGGATCGAAAGAGGGTCGAGAAATTTTTTCCCCCTCGAATGTGTTCTAAATTTCCTATGCAGGAAAAAACGAACGATGAAATAAAGGAAACGAATATGAAATGGAATGCAGCTTTAATACTCTTGTTTGTCGGTTCACTCGCCCTGTCGGCGCAAACGTTGACGGGAACCATCAGCGGAACCGTGACGGACAGCCGCACCAAAGAGCCGCTGATCGGCGTCAACATCATCGTTTTGGACACCAATCTTGGAGCTTCAACCGATCAGGAGGGTCGTTACGTCATCCCCCGTGTGCCGATCGGCACCTACCGCTTGCGCTTCGATTACATCGGATATGAGCCGCAAATCAAGACCGACATCATGGTCAAAACTTCACGCACCGAAGTGGTCAACGCGAGCCTGATGCAATCTATGCTCGAAGGCGAAGAGGTGGTGGTGACCGCCGGCTATTTCTCCGAAACGGCCACGGTTCAGCCCAGCATCATCGGCTTGAGTCGTGAGGAAATTCGCCGCTATCCGGGCGGTTTCGAGGACGTGGTGAGGACGGTCTCCACGCTTCCCGGCGTGGCGGTCAACAACGCAGGCGGCCGCAACGATCTGCTGGTGCGCGGCGGCGGTCCTTCGGAAAACCTTTATGTCATCAACGGCATCGAAGTGCCCAACATCAACCACTTTGGTACGCAGGGCGCCGGTTCCGGCAGCCTCAGTTTCGTCAACCTCGACTTTGTCGACGAAGTCAGCTTTTCCACCGGCGGTTTCTCGGCCCGCTACGGCGACAAAATGTCGTCCGTGCTTTCGCTGACGATGAAGGAAGCCCATACCAAACGGTTCCAACCCAAGCTCACCGTTTCGGCTACTCAATACGGCTTTGACTTTGAGCAGCCGCTGGCCGAGCGCGGCAATCTGATCTTCTCCGCGCGCAAAAGTTACCTCGATCTGATTTTCAAAGCCGCCGGCCTGGCGTTCGTTCCGGTCTACACGGATTTCAATCTGCTCGGGCACTATGACTTGTCGCCCAAAGACAAGCTGTTCTTTCTGAGCCTGAGCGCCATCAACAACGTCGACCGTAACTTGAGCACACCTCAGAACCGCATCGAAAACGCGGGCATTTTGGGCAACGATCAGTACCAGGCGGTTGCCGGCGTCAGTTATCGCCGACTGCTTCCTGCCGGATACCTGGACGCCACCGTGGCCACGACGCTGTTCAAGTTCGGCTTCAAGCAGGCCGATCCCGAGCTGCGCGAGTTCTTCCGCAGCGACGCCCGCGAGCGCGAGTGGAAACTCAAGCTGGAGAACTATTGGGTGGCAACCAAAGGACTCGGGGTTCGCACCGGGATTTCCACCAACGCCATGGTCTACAACAACGACGTGGCCTTTGCCGACGTCATCTATGATCGAAACGGCAACCTCATTCCGGTTGCCGCCTTGGGTGTGCCGCAGAACATCAGTCGCCGAAAGACCGCCCTTAAATCCGCTCTTTATGTCGAAACAGATTGGCTTTTAGGGCCGAGGTGGGAGCTCAACCTCGGCGCGCGCGCCGATCATTACAATTTCATCGAACAAAAGCTGTATCCGGCGCCGCGCGCGGCGATTACCTACAAGCTCAATACGCAGCACAGTTTCAAAGCAAGCGGCGGCATCTATTACCAATCGCCTTCGTACGTTTGGTTGACCAATCCGAACAACCGCAGCCTCACGGCGCTGCGCAACACCATGGGCGTGCTCGGCTGGAACTATTTAGTGCAGGAAGACACCCGTTTTTCGGTCGAGACCTATTATAAAAAATATGACAACCTGCCCACCGGCACCGTCGCCGGCGTCAACGATTATATCGTCATCACCAACACCGGCACCGATTACGGCGGCGCCCGCGAGAACTTTCAGTCGTTCGGCTATTTCGATATGGTCTCGAAAGGCAGCGGCCGTTCCTATGGTGTCGAGTTCTTGCTGCAGAAAAAGTTCAGCCGCACGCCCTTTTACGGCCTCGCCGGCCTGACCATCAACAAAACCGAATTGACGGCACTGAACGGTCTCACCTACCCCGGTCAGTACGATCAGCGCTTCATCCTCAACCTTTCGGGCGGTTACAAACCCAATCCCAGATGGGAGTTCTCCGCCAAGTTCCGCTTTTTTACCGGCGTGCCTTATACCCCGCTCTATGTCAAAGGCAGCAATCCGAAAAACCCGAACACCATCGAAAATCTGCCGGATGAATATCTGGCCGGGCGCCTGGCCGACGCGCACCACCTCGATGTGCGCGTGGACCGCTATTTCTTCTTCGGCAGCTCGACCCTGACGATTTACCTGGACGTTCAAAATCTTTACAATTACAAAATCCCCCTTCGCCCCAGCTACAATTTTTGGGACAACAGCATTACCACGACGAGCCAAATCGGCGTCCTGCCGTCGATCGGCGTAAGCTGGGAGTTTTAAACTTATCTCTGTTCAATGCCGGTTCTGCATTGCTTAGGGCGACCCTTCAGGTCGCCCTTTTTGTTTTGGAAAAACACTAACGGACCGGAACAACGTATGCCTCTGCGGGTGTGAAAAAAGCCTGCTCTCACTTGACCAGAATGACGCGTTGCACGGCGGAGAATCCGGCCGCGGTCATTTTGACGAAACCGACGCCCCCGGCCAGATGCGAGGCGGCCCCCAATGACCTGATGCGAGCCGTTCCGGAAAGCAACAGTTCCGTTTGTCCCCACTGCTTCCGCTTGATGGATTTCCTTTAAAATTAATTTGCATTTTTCAAAAAATCTAAGTAGTCTTTAATGTTCATATGTTCAATAGTGCTCATTTGCTCAACCGAATGTTCTTAACGTCAACATAAACGGCAGTTAGTCAGGAGCGAAAACCGTATAAAAATGATCGGGAATGATAGCGGCGGCTCGGCAATGACTTTTTCGGCACCGTCGCTTGAACGAGCGCCGCAATCCTTTTGAATTTGCCGATGCTTTATTGGTCAAACGCGAAGGATGTCCGTCCTTTGCCCGAGGTGTTGATCAAAAGTCGAGGACAAATAGAAATTGATTGTTTACCCAAGATGAACGAGAAAGGTCAAATCGATGAGACTGAGCATTACCTTATTGGCGGCCGTTCTCATATCCGGACCGGCCTTTTCACAAAAGCTCACCTACACCACCCATTGGGTCGGCAACACCTTCAGCGGCAAAGACCGCTGGGTGCAGAATTACATCGACGAGATCGAGGTTGCGGGCGACACGGTTTACACCCACAGCTACTGGGATGAAGCCGGCCGCACCAGCGGCTGGTATTATGACGGCACCGTCGATCCCGGCTTGATGAAACATGAATCCTCGCCCGAAGAGTGCTGGGGTTGGAACACCGGCGGTCAGGCTGTCGCGGTCGACAAGCGTTATGTTTACATCGGCAACTGTGCCGGAACGCTGCTGCGCTTCGACCGCAAAAATCGCCATCGCTTTGTCGACAAGGTGAAAATGTTCGACAGCGGCGCCCTCGGCATGCACGTTCGATTCGATACGCTTTACGCCGTATTCGAAGACGGGCATGTGCAAAAGCGGCCGGTCAGCAACCTCAAACAGGTCGAGAAAATTTGCTCGGTACCTAATGCCTCTGATCTGACCGTTGATGATCAAAACCGGCTATGGATTTTGGCGGGCGATGAGGCGCTTTGTTACTCGTCCAAAGGCGAGTTTCTCAATCTGCGCGTCCGCGAGCCGCGTTGGCAACCCTATTCGGTGGCCGTGGACAACGAGGGACGACTGATGGTCACTGACAATTCAGTCTTTCAGGTGAAATTCTACGACGTTTCCGCTGAGCCGCGCTTGGTCAAGACCTTCGGCGTCGAGGGCGGCATCGGCGCGGGCGTGCCCGGTCAATACGGCCCGCAAAAGTTCTGGCGCTTGACCGGCGCAGGCACCGATGCAGACGGCAACATTTACGTCGCCATGGACGACGAGGGGACCGGCATCCGCAAGTTCGACGCAACAGGTGAACTGGTGTGGGAAGTGTACGGACTTCACTTTGTCGATGGTGTGGACGTGGATCCGGCCTCGGACGGCCGCGACATTTACGGCGTCAACGAGCATATGAGCTTTGATCCCGACCAAAAGCCGGGTGAAAGCTGGAAGCTTGCGGGCATTACGCTCGATCGCCTGCGCAGTCCCGCTGACCCGCGCATTTCCACCGACGGCACCGAATGGTTGGCAAATGCCTTCATCCGCCGCGTCGACGGCCGTTTGCTCATGTACGCCAGTCGACAAATGGCCAACACGCTCTACGTTTACCGCTTCGATCACGACGTGGCGCTGCTCTCGACCACGCTGTCCAATTTGGGCTGGGCTTTCGAGCCGGACGACGCCGGCAACGTTTGGTATTTCGATGCCTCCTCCCGCATGATCAAGCGCATTCCGCTGCTCGGCTTTGCCGATACCGGCGATCCGGTGTTCGGCCCGGCGCAAACCATCGCCCCCATGCCCGAACCGTTCACCGACATCGAGCGCCTCGAATACGACCTCGATTCCGACGTCATGTACATCAGCGGCGACACCCGCCAGGTGCCGGAGACCAGTTGGGGCCTCATGGGCGGGGTGCTGGCGCGCTATCCCAGGTGGAGCGAGGGCAATCGCACCGCAAGCCACACCCAAGTAATGCCGCTCGACGACGAACGTCTGCCGCCCAAGAGCATGGACGTTTATGAAGATTACGTTTTTACCGTGCAGGTGAAATCCACCAACGGCGTACCTTCGGTAGTGACGGTGTTCAAAGCCGACGATCTGTCCAAGGTCGGCACTATGTTCCCCGGGTCGGAGGTCGGCGGCATCAGCGGCTGGACCGACATCGCTTACGGCATCCGTGCGTTCAAACGTTCCAACGGTATGTACATGGTCATGGTCGAGGAGGATTATCGCGGCAAGAATCTGGTTTATTTGTGGCAGCCGCCCATCGGCAACCTGCAGAAGCCGCAGATTTCCATCATCGAGCCGATTGACCGCGTTTCGTTCAACCGTCCGCCGGAAGGCTTCAAGATCATTGCCGAGGCTTCGGATGCCGACGGTCAGGTAACGGCCGTCAAGTTTTACATCGACGACCGCTATGTCGGCAAGGACGAGTACGGCCAGGACAGTTGGTCGTTTACCTACACAGGGCCGCTCGAACCCGGAATGCACACGATTCGTGCGCGGGCGTTCGACAACAGCGGCAAGGCACAAGTCTCGGCGCCGGTCTCCTTTTACATCAAAGGCGAACCCGGCCCGTTCTTCGGCGCGCCGGTCTCCCTGCCCGGCACGTTGCAGGCAGAAGATTTCGACAACGGCGGAGAGGGCGTCGGCTATCACGATTCCGATGACGTCAATCAAGGCGGCGCTTATCGACTCGAAGGCGTGGACATTTATCCGTGCAGCGACACCGGCAACGGCTTTCACATCGATCATTTCGAGCCGGGTGAATGGCTCGATTATACCGTCAATGTCGTCGCCGCAGGTTACTATGACTTGATCTTCCGCATGGCATCTTTCTCGGAGGGCCGCTTTTCCTTTGCTCAAAACGGCCGCTTTTTGGCGGAAAATGTCGCCGTGCCCAATACGAATGATGCCTGGGAGGATGTCGTCCTCGACAGCGTTCGCCTCGAGGAGGGCGTACAAAAGCTGCGCTTCATTTGTGAGAGCGGCGGTTTCAAGTTCAACTACATCAAAGTGACCGGTCGCGGCACCGGCAGCATCGTTCGCGAGTATTGGCTGAACGTCCAAGGCACGGCCGTAGCGCAGATACCGCTGCACCTGCCGCCTTCCGGCAAAGAGCGGCTCGACCGCTTCGAAGGGCCGACGGACTGGAGCGACAATTACGGCTCGCGCATCCGCGGCTATTTGCACCCGCCGGCCGACGCAACCTACACCTTTTACATCGCCAGCGACGACAACAGCCAGTTGTGGCTCAGCACCGACGACGATCCTTCGAACAAGCGGATGATCGCCTGGGTAAGCGACTGGACCAACTCGCGTGAATGGGGCAAATTCGCCTCACAAAAATCGAGCGGCATTGCTTTAAAAAGCGGGCAAAAATATTATATCGAGGCGTTGCAGAAGGAAGGCGGCGGCGGCGACAACCTTGCGGTGGCTTGGCAGACGCCCGGCAAGTCGATCGAGGTCATTGACGGGCTTTATCTCTCCCCTTACAAGAGCCCGTTCTGCGATCTGGTGGTCGGCGAGATCGGTTGGGCACCCGAAAAGCCGAGTCCCGACGCCCCGACCTATTTTAGTGCCGTGGTTCGCAACATCGGCGACGTCGCCAAACCGGCGGGCGTTTCCTACGTCGTGCATTTCGAAATCGACGGTGTGGTTGCCGCTGTTGGTCAAGGGCCGGCCGATGAGTTGGCGCCCTACGGCGAAGTCAAAGTCAACGCAGCGGAGGGCGTGATTTTGGGCAGCGGTTCGCACACCGTTCGCGTAATCGTCGATGCCGAGGGCAGCGTCGTCGAAAGCGACAAGAGCAACAACGAGCGCAGAGCCACGTTGTTCAGCGGTCTGCGCCCGCCGGACAATCCCTCGAAAACCGTGCCCGGGTTGTTTTACGAGTATTACAGCGGCAGTTGGGACCGCATACCCGATTTCAGCGCCCTCAAGCCGGTCAGGAGCGGAATCATCGACAAGTTCGATCTGCCGCCGGGACGCGCCGCCGATAATTTTGGCGTGCGCTACACCGGTTATGTGAGCATCGCGAACAGCGGTGAATACACCTTTTACACCTCCTCCGATGACGGCAGCAGACTGTACATCGGATCGGCGGTGGTTGTGGACAACGACGGCCTGCACGGCAACGAGGAAAAATCGGGCGTCATTCCGCTCGACGCCGGGCTGCATCGCATCGTCGTCGAATTCTTCGAAGCCGGCGGCGACGAAATACTGACGGTATCCTACAAAGGTCCGAACGTCGGCAAAAAGCCCATCCCCAAGAACGTGCTGTTTACCGACGCTTCGTTGGCCGCCGTCGATAGGGCCGGAGAGGCGCTGCCCGAATGGTTTGCCCTGCATCCTAATTATCCCAACCCCTTCAACCCGGCGACGGTCATCGAATACGACCTGCCCAGCCAGGCGCATGTGACGCTCAAGGTCTTCGACGTTCTCGGACGTCAAGTCATGACGCTGGTCGAGGCTCAGCAGCCGGCCGGTCGATACCGCGTCGAGTGGCCGGGCGTTAATGACTCTCACGAGCCGGTCGCCGCCGGGCTCTACTTCTGCCGTATGGCGGCGGAGGGCTTTTCCGCGGTGCAAAAGATGATGCTGGTCAAATAAAGCGATCTCGCACACAAAAGGTGCGCCGAGTTTTGACGGACCCTCCCTTGGGTCGAAGCCCAAGGGAGGTTTTTTGTTTTAGGCCCGGTGCGATATAGCTTGAGAAGCAGGTCAGCGGCACATAGCATCTTTCATCCGGGGCAGCAGTCCGGCGTTTCTGGGCATCATAAGCTTATACAAGTAACTTAGTCATCCGTCATTCATAGAGCTCTTCAGCCAAATAAACAGTCGAGGTTGAAGGCCGTCACTTCTAATGGACTTTATTGGAATAGGCGCTTTTATGGGCGAGGAGGGTAAGAATAATTGACAATAACCCGTGGGAGAGCGACTTTAAAAATGTACAATTAGCCTGCGGCATTGCAACTTGTTTCGGACTGTTTCAAGACTTTACGTTTTCCTCCCATAGCCCCTTAAAGAGGGAACCCTTAAGGTTCCCTCTTTTTTTGCCTCTTGAACTCGTTATTCCAAGCTTTGAAGTGCATCGACGCTTCGGCTACTGTCTCCATGTTCGTTCTTTATCTATTCCTTTAAAGCGCTTTTCCGCCTGCAATTTTGGCCGTTTTTCAGTACGATGCCCTTGGAACAAGCCGCATATCCAAAGAAACGAAAGGCAGCCGACATGTTGCCTCTTAATCCCAGCCGACTGACAATTCTTTTAATGTTGCTCGGAGCCGCCATGCCCCTCTCTCCCGCCGAAATCATCAAAGGCCTGCATGTCCTCGATCGGCAACCGGTGGCGGTGGAGGTCGAAGACGGCAGGATCGTCAGCGTTCGGCGCATCGAGACCAGCGAGCGCCTGCCGTGGATCGCCCCCGGTCTGATCGACAATCAGGTCAACGGCTTTGCCGGCGTCTCGTTCGGCTTCGGCGGCAGCCGCTTGGATCGCTCCGGCGTGCTCAAGGCGACGCAGGCGTTGTGGGCCAAAGGCATCACCACCTTTTTGCCGACGCTGACCACGGCCGGCCGCCAGTCGCTGCTCGAAAATTTGGCGATATTGGCTGACTGCAAGGATGATCCGGCGCTGCGCGGCTCGATCGCCGGTTTTCACCTCGAAGGGCCGTACATCTCGCCCGAGGACGGCTATCGCGGCGCCCACCCGCGCGCCCACGTGCGCCCTCCGGACTGGGATGAGTTCTTGGAGTTATACGAAACCTCGCGCCGCTCCATCCTGACGGTGACGCTGGCGCCGGAGCAGCCCGGGGCGCAGGAGATGATCCGCAAACTGACGGCGCTGGGGATCGTGGTCGCGCTCGGCCATCACAACGCCTCCAAGGCGGAGATCGACCAAGCGGTGCTGAACGGCGCCAAGATCGCCACGCACTTGGGCAACGGCTGCGCCAACACCATTAACCGTCATCTCAACCCGTTGTGGCCGCAGCTCGCCAACGACGGTTTGATGATCAGCCTCATCTGCGACGGCTTTCATCTGCGCGAAGAGCAGATCCGCGTTTTTTACAAAGTCAAAGGCACGGAGCGCACCATCCTCACCTCGGACGTCACCCATTTCGCTGCGCTGCCGCCGGGCGAATACCGCACGCCAGAGGGCGATGTCATCGAACTGACCGAGGAGGGCATGCTTCGCTATCCGGCGCAAAACGTGCTCTACGGCTCGGCCTCTCCCCTGTCGGTGGGCGTGGTTCACATCATGCGCGTTACCGGCTGCACGCTGGGCGAAGCGATACGCATGGCGAGCAGCAATCCGGCACAGCTCTATCAGCTGAGCGATCGCGGCGCCATCGAACCGGGCAAGCGCGCCGACCTCATTCTCTTTACCGTCGGCGAAAGGGATCTGATCATCGAAAAGACCTTTGTTGCCGGTGAGCCGGTCTATCAGGCGCAGCGGTAACGCCAAAGGCAATAAGAAATATGGCTGAACCATTTCGAAAAGAGATTCTCAAATCCCTGAGCGCCGTGGGGCCGGGACTGTTTCTCATCGGCTACAACATCGGTACCGGCAGCGTTACCACCATGGCCAAAACCGGTGCCGAGCACGGCATGAACCTCTTTTGGGCGTTGCTGTTGTCATGCATTTTTGCCTTCGTGCTGATGACGGCTTACGGCAAGGTAACGCTGGTCACCGGCAAGACGGCTTTGACCAACATCAAAAACAGTTTCAAATACGGCTGGGCACTTGCACTTTACATTCTGACGGCGCTGATCATCGGCGAGCTGTTGGCGCTGATCGGCGTCATGGGCATCGTCGCCGATCTGACGCAGGAAGGCCTTCGGTTGATGTTTGCCGCAAGCGTACCCAACGTTTGGATCATTCTCGCATATTCGATCCTCTTGTATCTGCTGGTTTGGTTCGGCCGCTATCAAGCCTTCGAAAAAGTGCTGACCGCTTTTGTGGTGCTGATGGGGTTGTCGTTCCTCGTCGTCTTTTTCATGGTCAAACCCAGCCTGTCGGCCGTGCTTTCGGGCATGATTCCCGGAATGCCGAAAGAGCCGGGCGCTTTCGGGCTGGCGGCCGCCATTGCCGGCACCACCTGTTCGGCGGCTGTTTTCGTCATGCGCAGCATCGTAGTGGCGGAGAAGGGCTGGACGGCTGTCGATCTCCCCGTGGAAAAGCACGACGCTGCCGTCTCCGCCTCCATGATGCTCCTGTTGAGCAGATCGGAAATGGCGGTGGCCGCGGGAACGCTCAACGTCATGGGACTGAAGCTCGAAAACACCGTCGAAATGATCGGCCTTTTTCAACCGCTCGGCGGTAAGGCGGCCGCGTTGATTCTGATTCTCGGCATCATCGGCGCCGGACTTTCCACCGTTTTCCCCATCGTGTTGATTGCGCCGTGGCTGATCGCAGATTATCGCGGCGTGCCGCGCAACCTTCGCTCTCCCACATCGCGCGTGCTGGTTCTGCTCTCCATGCTCTTCGCCTTCGGGAGCATCGTCCTGAAGCAGCGCCCGCCCGCGCTGATGATCTTTTCGCAGGCCTTCCAGGCCTGCATTCTGCCGGCCGTCGCAATCCCCATCCTGATCTTGATCAACCGCCCCGCGCTAATGGGCGGACACGCGGCAAATCGTCTGGAAAACCTCGGCCTATGGGCCGTCCTCCTGTTTGCTCTTCTCACCACCTGTTTTGCCCTAGTTGAACTTTTGTAAGGAAGCTCGGATGAAAAAGGCAGTTAAAAGCTTTGTTCGCGACAAATTGCAGGTTCGAATCTATGAAACGGCAGCCGATGCAGGCGAAGCAGCGGCGGAGTTTGTTCATGAACGCCTTGTTGAGGCGGTGGAAAGCCGCGGGACAGCCAATTTGATCCTGGCCACCGGAACGTCTCAGTTCGCCTTTTTAGAGGCGCTGCAGAGAAAGCCGCTCGACTGGAAAACGATCACCGTTTTTCACCTGGACGAATACAGAGGGCTTTCCGCCGATCATCCGGCAAGTTTCCGCAGGTACCTGCGCGAACGCATACTCGATCAAGTCCGGCCGAAACTAATCTATTTTATCGAAGGCGATGCGGCGCACATGGAGAAAATGCTGGCCGAATACGAGGCGCTGCTGACAACCCACCCCATCGACGTCGCCTGCATCGGCATCGGCGAAAACGGCCACATTGCCTTCAACGACCCGCCGGTGGCGGATTTCAACGATCCGCGGCTGATCAAAATCGTGCAACTGGACGACGCCTGCCGGCGCCAGCAGCTCGGCGAAGGTTGGTTCCCCACGCTCGACGACGTGCCGAAAGAGGCGGTGTCGCTGACCATTCCGGCGATCATGCGCTGCAAAACCATCAGCTGCGTGGTTCCGGAAGAGCGTAAAGCGCGGGCGGTGTACAATGCCCTCTTCGGCGACATCTCGACAGCCTGTCCGGCGTCGATTCTGCGCACTCACCCGAACGCCCGCCTCTTTTTGGATCTGCCGGCAGCCGCCGAAATCCGCTGAGACGGACGGACCAAAACGAGCATCGTTTTCGCCATCGACAGGAAGCGTTTCCCCGTTAAGGGAGAGGCCTTTTTCCCATTCCCGGCTGAGCGATCGCAAAAGACTCGTTTAGATCTTTCGTAGCATCATCTGCGAACACGACGATCAAGAAGACGATCGTTGATTATCTCGAACAAAATCCTTTTTTTCTGCTGCAACGGCTGATTTTAATCGGTCGTGTGCGCGGGCCGGGCGTACGGTTGCGCAAATGGAAGCAGCCCATGTGCCGGCAGGCGAGGCGAAAAGCCTGTCGGTAGAGACGCGCGGCATCTTTTCGCAAATGGTGCACGCCATCTTCCATCCTCGGCTCTGTCGCCGCAGGCATAATCAATGAGCATTCGGAAAGGATAAATTGCTTTCGAGATCGGCAATGCGTAAATTCTTTCTATAACTGTTCAGATTCTCCAACAGAAAAAAGGTCGAACATTGTACAAGCTGTTTTTGATCGGAATCGGCGGGTTCATCGGCAGCGTTATGCGCTACAGTCTCAGCGGCGCCGTGCAGCAGCTTTCCAAGAGCATTTCCTTCCCCTTCGGAACGCTGTTCGTCAACCTGCTCGGCTGTCTGGCCGTCGGCTTTTTATCTTATTTGACGGAAGAGCGCGGACTCTTTACGGCCGTGCAGCGACAGTTGGTGTTCGTCGGTATTCTGGGCGGATTCACCACCTTTTCGACTTTTATGAACGAAACGATGCACCTTTCAATGGACGGCAGGTTTTTTCTGATGGTCATGAACGTGGTCTCCCACGTGGTGTTCGGATTGTCCGCGGTTTGGCTGGGACGCGCTGCAGCGCATTTTCTGTGGAGATGAGCATGATTACGCCGACGGAAGGTTGTCTTTTGCGCATCTTTTTAGGAGAAGGCGACAGGCACGGCAAGGTGCCGTTGTACGAATGGATCGTAAGGCAGGCGCGCGACCTGGACATGGCGGGCGCCACGGTGCTGCGCGGCATCATGGGCTTCGGGCCGAAGACGCGCACCATTCACACCTTTAAAATCGAAAGGCTTTCGGAAGACCTGCCGATCGTAATCGAAATCGTCGACAGCGAAGAAAAAATCAACCACTTTCTGCAGTACATCGATTGGTTCCTGACCGGCGGCTTGGTGACGGTGGAAAAAATCCAGGTTCGCCTTTATCGGCGGCCGGAGCAAAAGTGAGGGGCGTCAGCCGTTGCGCAGGGTGGCGATGAGCCGCCGTGGTTCCAGCAGCATTTCGAGGGCATCGACGACGGAGAGGCAGAACAGGTCGGCATTCATCAATAGGGCGGTTGCCATGCCCTCTGCCGAAGAAACGGCTATGCCCAGCGCCGTTTCCTTTACCATCAGCGCATCGTTGCGGCCGTTGCCGATGCAGACGGTGCGGCCCCTGCCCAGGCGGCGAACATAATCCCTTTTCTGCACATCCTGCCCTCCGCCCGAAAGAAGGACGAGTCGACAATCGATCCCCCGCAAATTTTCCTCGGCCGTACCGAAGGTGTCTGCGGTCAGCACATGCAGCGTCAGCCTTTCGGCCGCCTGTTTCAAAAGTTCGGCGACGCGCGGCAGCAGCACGCCGTCCACCGAAAGCGTGCCGGTGTAGTCGAGCACCAGATGCTCGAGGTTCAGCGTACCGAACTCGGGGATTTCCGCCCGGATCATTCGAAAGCCCGGGGAATTATAATTCCGGTTTGAAAATAACCGTCGCCAACGGCGGCACGTCGATCTCCATCGAAAACGGCTGATTGTGCCACGGCCACGGATCGCAGTGCTTTCCGCCGTAATTGCCCTTGTTGCTTCCCCAGTAAATCTCCGAATCGGTGTTGAGCACCTCGCGATAATGACCATGGAAAGGCACGCCGATGCGGTAGTTCGGGCGGTAGACCGGCGTAAAGTTGCACACAAAAACCATGGTATCTTTGGCATCGCCGGTCTTGCGCATGAAGGAGATTATGCTGTTGTCGGCGTCGTTGAAATCGATCCACTCAAAGCCCGCCGGTTCGAAATCGATCCGGTGCAGGGCCGGTTCGGAGACATAGAGTCGGTTGAGGTCGCTCACCAGCTTTTGCAGCTTTTGGTGCGGTTCATAAGCGAGCAGATGCCAATCGAGGCTCTGGTGGCAGTTCCACTCCTGCCATTGGCCGATCTCCGACCCCATAAACAGCAGCTTTTTCCCCGGATGGCCGTACATAAAAGCCAACAGCGTGCGCAGATTGGCGAACTTTTGCCAAAAGTCGCCGGGCATCTTGTCCAAAAGCGACCGTTTGCCGTGCACAACCTCATCGTGGCTGAGGACAAGGACAAAGTTCTCATTGAAGGCATAGAGCAGCGCAAAGGTGATCATGTTGTGATGATACTTGCGGTGCACCGGGTCCTTGCTGAAATAGGTCAGAAAATCGTTCATCCACCCCATGTTCCATTTCATGTTGAAGCCCAGGCCGCCGAGATAGGTGGGTCGGGACACACCGGGCCAGGCAGTCGATTCTTCGGCGACGGACAGAATGCCGGGATAGTAGTTGAAGGCCAGCTCGTTGAAGCGTTTGATAAAGTGGATCGCTTCGAGATTTTCGCGGCCGCCGAACTCGTTGGGGACCCACTCGCCGGGGCGCCGCGAGTAGTCAAGGTAGAGCATCGAGGCGACGGCGTCCACCCGCAGGCCGTCGATGTGATACTTGTCCAGCCAAAAAAGGGCGTTGGCGATGAGGAAATTGCGCACTTCGTTGCGGCCGTAATTGAAGATCAGCGTGCCCCAGTCCATGTGTTCGCCCTTGCGCGGGTCTTCATGTTCGTACAGGGCCGTGCCGTCGAAGCGGGCCAAGCCGTGAGCATCCTTGGGAAAGTGCGCCGGCACCCAGTCCATAATGACGCCGATGCCGTTCTGATGGCAATAGTCGACAAAATATTGAAAGTCGGTCGGCGTGCCGTAGCGCGAAGTCGGCGCGTAATAGCCGGTGACCTGATAGCCCCACGAGGCATCCAGCGGGTGTTCGGCGACCGGCAGCAGCTCGATATGGGTAAAGCCCATCATCTTGACATATTCCACCAGCATCGGTGCGAGCTCTCGGTAGCTGAGGAAGCGGTCCGGCTGCTCGGGATCGCGTCGCCACGAGCCGAGATGGACCTCGTAAATGGAAATCGGCTGCTGCAACGGATCGGTGCTGAAGCGGCGATGCATCCACTCTTCATCGTGCCATTCATAGCGGTTGATGTCATAGACAATCGAGGCGGTCGCCGGCCGCACCTCGTGGTAAAAGCCGTACGGATCGGACTTGATGAAAAAGTTGCCGTGCCGGTCTTTGATCTCGTACTTGTACTTTTCACCTTGGCCGATGTTGGGAATAAAGAGCTCCCACACGCCCGAACTGCCCAGGACGCGCATCTGGTGTTTGCCGCCGTGCCACTGATTGAAATCGCCGATCACACTGACGTTGCGCGCGTTGGGCGCCCAAACGGCAAAATGAACGCCGCTGACGCCGTTGACGGTCATCAAATGTGCGCCGAGCTTTTCGTAGATGCGATGGTGATCGCCCATGCCGAACCAGTACAGGTCTTCGGGCGTGAGCTGCGGCAGAAAAAAGTAGGGGTCGTGTACGTAGCGCTCATGGCCGTTATGAGCAACAATATGAAACTGATACAGCGGCAGTTCCTCCCAATCGCTCATGACGGCTTCGAAAAAATGCTCGTTGTGGACGGGGTACATGGGCGTTTCGGGGCGTCGGTCCGTGGTCCGAACCCATACGCTCTCCGCATCCGGCAGCCAGGCACGCACCACCCACTTTTTCTTTCGGCCGAACTCTACTTGATGCGGCCCCAGTACTTGAAAAGGATCATGGTGAAGGTTGCGCGCAATTTTCTCGACATCTTCGGGGCTGACCGTCGGAACCTTCTGCACCTCGCTCATCGCCAGCCTCTCGTTTTCGGTCTGCCGGAAAAGATCATCAATCCGAATGAAACCATCAAATCCTGCGCATCTCCGCGCTCCATCCGGCTGTCCACGCGCGTCTTGACATTGAAAATTCGCTGATAGGTCACACCGACGTCAATGAGCGGGCCAAGGCCGATGTCGAAAAGCAAGCCGGTCTGCAGCCGGCCGGCCCAAATCGTCTGACTGTCGTGAGTGTTCATGGCCGGATAGCCGTAGTAATAGTACAGCTCGGGAAGCGTGGTGACGGCGCGATAGTTAAAAAGGCCCGCCAGCGGCGCGACATAGTAGCGAATCTTTCCAGTAGGTTTTGCAATGTGAAGACCGGCGGAAAACTGAAAGCTTTCGTTCCTCGTTTCGATGAGCATGCCGTAGCCGCCGCCGACGCCCACCGCCGACCGCCGTTCGCCGTAAGAGAGATAGACGATGTCGAACCGCGGGTTGATCCATGGATGACGCCGAAGATTATAGGTGAATTTAGCGCCCAAACCCTCGCCTGTGGTGGTCACATTGGCGAAATCGCGGTTGCGAAAGGCAAAGCTGAGGTTCGGCCCGATCTGCCAACGCCAGTCCGCCGCCTCGGCCGTTGCAGCAACCGCCGCGATCAACAAAATAATGCCCGCTTTCATGCGCACTCCGTTCTTTTTTCTTCACCTTGTGAAACAGCAGCTTTGCGGTGCAAAGTTCCGATTAATGCAGCGCATACTCCTTAAAACGTTCCTGAAGCTGTTCGGGCGTACGGACGCCGTCGTAAACGATGACGCGGAACTTGAAATCGGCGCTCGCGCCTTTTTTCAAGGTCAGGAGGAAAGGCTGCGGATCGGCGGCGCCGCGGGCGCTTTCGAAAACCGATTGGCCCAAGGGGTTCGCCGAAAAAAGGCCGTAGGCGCGCGCGTGCCAATAAGTGGGATAGTTGACGCTTGTGGGGTGATTCATGATCGCAATCCCCACCGGCCGGTCGTCGATGCGGCCGGCCAAGCGCACCCATTCGGCCCGCTTTCCCCACACGTTCTTCTCACCGATGTCTCCGTTGGAACTGAGGTACTGGCCGGTCTGATCCTCTTCGCGCAGGGGCTGCGCCACTCTGACGGCGAACATGCCTTCCTTGGTGTCGTCGAAAACCACGCTGTCCGTCAGCGCCGTCAGACGAATGTCGAAATCGATCGCGATTTCATCGTCACCCGGTCGAAAGGTCATGCGCCGCACTTCTTCCAAGAGAGGGGCACCGTCTTTTGAAATCCATTGCGAGCGAACAGCCAGAACGCCGCAATCGCCGCTGCTCTTTTTCTCCGTCACTTCAAAGTGTCGTATCTGCGGCGGCGAAACGATGTTGTTCCAAAAGCCATTGCCGTTCACCTGGTCGTACGTGAAGAAAAGGCCGGTGTGATGCGGGTGATCCAGAGCTTCGCCTTCGATCTTTTCCAAAGGGAAGCCCCGCGTCACCCTAAGGCCGCTCGGCGTGAAAAGCGGATAAAGGATCGGCTTGGTCAGTGTTCCGCCCCAGCGGTAAGCGGTCACCAGTTTGCCGTCCACCAGAACGTCGATGCGGTTTTCGGCTTCGCAAAAGGTTACCCGCTCGGCGGCTGTGCAGTCGAACACAATGAAGAGCAGCAACAGCGGTAGAAGCGACGTGAACCTCGGCATAACTTCTCCTTTCCATCCGGCATGCCGTCAGCGACGGTCATCCAGGTTCCTGAGGGCCTCGCGGAAGGCCTGGAATGCGGCGTCATCCCGCAGGCAGATCGTGACGTTCGTCACCGAGCGGCTTTGTTTCATAAAGTCGGCGATTTGCCCGATCATAATGCGCGCACAGCGGTCCCTGGGAAAGCCGAAGATTCCGGTGCTGATGGCCGGAAAAGCGATGCTTGTCAGGTTCAACCGCTCGGCGGCCTCCAACGCCGCAAGCGTTGCCGAGGCCAGCTTTGGGTCTTCGTCGCCGCTCCCCCATACGGGCCCCACAGCGTGGATGAGATAGCGCGCCTTGAGCCGACCGGCGCCGGTAACGGCCGCGCTGCCGGTGGGAACAGGCCCGTGCTCGCGCACCCAGGCGTCGCTTTCCTCCTGAATCGTAAACCCGCCCTTTTTAAGCAGGGCTCCGGCCACACCGCCGCCGTGCTTCAGATGCTCGTTGGCCGCGTTCACCAAGGCGTCGGCTTCCAATTCGGTCAGATCGCCGACCACCAACCGAAGGGTCTTTCCTTCGGCGACGACCCATTCGACCGATTCGCTCATCCGTTTCCCTCCTTTGAAGCGTATTGACGGCTCCGGCGCAGCAGCGCGCGGAAAAATAAGCCTGTCTGAATCAGCACCAACAGCGACCAGAACGCAAGAAAAGGTCTTCCAGCAGATGAGCGCGCGCTCGACAGCGCATCGACCAAGTAACCGCCGCATACCGCGGCAACAAACAAATGGACGTAGGGAGCAAAGCGTTGCCCGATGTGCCGCCGAACCTGCGCCGCGGCAGAAAGTGAGATCAGGTAAACGGCGAAAAATGAAACCGAAAGAACGAGCCAGGTCTTCAGCATATTGCCTTCTCAGCGCGGTCGAGCGGCGGCTCAAAGCAGAGCCGAAGCGGCGATCCGATGGACCAGCACGGCGATGAAAATCCCCGCCAGCGAAGCCGCCACCGTATAGGGCAGGGATTTTTCTTCGGGACATTCCATTAGAATTGGGCAGCCGATGTAAAACAGATAGATACCGTAAAGGCCCAAGATGTTCAGTGCACTCAAAGAAGGCAGCAAATTGACGATGCCCAAAGCGAAAACGGGCATATACGAAGTGACCACCAGTTTGAAAGCCGCCGTTTCATCCGCCTTTCCCTCAAAGTTTTCCGCCAATCGGCTGACCAGATAGGCCATAACATAAACGGCGACAATGGACAAAACAAAGAGAACGATGGCCCACATGAGACCGCGGAAGAAAGGCACGCGGATATATTGGATCAGGTTGCTCTGCTGCCCGACGAAAACCATGCCGATAAAACCGGCGGCCGCCGGAATGGCCGCATAGACGACCAGATCATCGCGCAACATATCGAAAACGGTTCGCTCGTCGCTCTTGAGGCGGGTGAATACGCCGGTGGGATCTCGGACAATTTCCTGAAGCTGATGGATGATTTTTTCGATCATTGCCTTATCCTCTGCTGTCCGTTTGATTTAATGTAACCATTTTCAGAAAACAATTCAAGCGGAAGGGGCTCTCAAGCGCCCAGCCACACGTTTTGCCGCCCGATTCGGCTGCGCAACTGCTCCAGAAGCTCGGCGGCGGGTCGTACGCGCACGCTTTTGGACTTGAGAACAAACGATTCGTTTTCGCCGGTTTTCAGCGTGATAAAGATCGGAACGTCGCCCGTGAAAGCGTTGAAGAGCTCGCGGATTTCACCCAGTTCAGCGCTCGTCATGCGGTCGAGTTCCAACACCACCATCAAACTGCGCGTAAAGCGTGCTCGCGCCTGCTCCAGCGACAGCACTTCGTCGGCCAGAACCTTGGCCTCTCCGCCCTCGCGGCTGTTCACTTTACCTTTGACCACCACGATTCTATCGACCGCCAACTCGCCTCGGCACGCCTCGTAGGCGTCGGCAAAGGCAACGCATTCCACCGAGCCGGTGTAATCTTCGATGCGGAAAAAGGCCATCGGACGGTTCTTGCGATCGAGATGGGTCTTCAGCTCGGTCACCAAGCCGCAGAGACGCAGCGGCGTCGAGTCCTTCAGCTCGCCCAACCGTTCCGCCGAAACGTTGGAAAAGGCGGCCACGTCTTCGCGGCGGTCGTCGAGAGGATGGCCGCTTAAGTAAAAGCCGAGCGCAGTTTTTTCGTGGTTCAAACGGTCACGCAGGCTCCATTCAGGCACTTGCGGCAGCGGCGGCTCTGCGATGACCGGCGGCAGCTCTTCCTCAAGGTCAAAAATCGACTGTTGTGCCGAGCGGCCGTTGCTTTTTTTGAACTTTTGCCCGAACTCCAGAGCCGTTTCGACGGCGGCGTACAACTGAGCACGACTGCCCCCCAGACCGTCCAGGGCTCCCGCTTCCACCAGGCTCTCCAAAACTTTGCGGTTGATCGCCCCGCTGTCGACGCGCCGCGTCAGATCGAACAGGCTTTTGAATGGGCCGCCCTTTTTTCGCTCCGCCGCAATCGCGTCCACCGACGCCTTGCCGACGTTCTTCACCGCACCTAATCCGAAGCGCAGGTTTCCGTCCGTCACCGTAAAGTCCCACTCGCTCAGGTTGATGTCCGGAGGCAGCACCTTCAGATTCATGCGCCGGCACTCTTCGAGGAAAAAGGCAATGCGGTCGCTGCTTCCCATTTCACTGCTCAGCGTGGCCGCCATGAATTCGGCAGGATAATAAACCTTCAGATAGGCCGTACGATAAGCGACAATGGAGTAGCAGGCCGAATGAGCCTTGTTGAAGCCGTACTTGCCGAATTCGCTCATGTACTGGAATATGTCTCGGGCGGTCTCTTCGGCAATGCCGCCGGCCACGCAGCCGGCGACGAACAGCTCGCGCTGCTTGTCCATCTCTTCGATCTTTTTCTTGCCCATCACCTTGCGTAGGGTGTCGGCGCCGCCGCGCGAATAACCGCCCAACTCGCTCGCAATGCGCATCACCTGTTCCTGATAAACGATGACGCCGTAGGTGTTTCTGAGAATGGGCTCCAACTTGGGATGCTGATATTCGATCTTTTTGCGGCCGTACTTGCGGTCTATAAAGTCATCGATCATGGCCATGGGCCCGGGCCGATAGAGGGCGTTCATGGCGATGAGGTCTTCGATACAATTCGGCTTGAGCTTGCGAAGGTATTCCTGCATGCCGGGGCTTTCGAACTGAAAGATGCCGACCGTGGCGCCGTCGGAGAACAGCTTGTACACTTTCGGATCGTCGAGGGGAATGTTTTCGATGTCCAGCGCAATGCCGCGCGCCCTCACGGCATCGACCGCCCGTTTGATGACCGTCAGCGTGCGCAAGCCCAAAAAGTCCATCTTTAACATGCCGACGTCGTCAAGCACGCTCATTTCGTACTGCGTGGTGATGTCGCCCTCTTTGCTCTTGTAAAGGGGAATATAGTCGGTCAAGTCCCCCGGCGCGATCACCACCCCTGCGGCGTGAATGGAGGCGTGTCGTGCCAACCCCTCGAGCACCAGCGCATAGCGCATCAGCTTCTTATGCGTTTCATCCTGCTCGACGATTTCCGCCAGTTCCTTGTTGGTTTTAAGAACGTTCTCCAGCTCTTTCTCTTGCGCCGGAATAAGCTTGGCGATCTTGTCCACTTCGGCATAGCTCATTTTGAGAACGCGCCCCACATCGCGCACCACGGCGCGCGCCGCCATGGTTCCGAAGGTGATGATCTGACAGACGCTGTTTTCGCCGTACTTTCTCTTCACATAATCGATCACCTCGCCGCGCCGTTCATAACAAAAGTCGATGTCGATGTCCGGCATGCTGACGCGCTCGGGGTTGAGAAAGCGCTCGAAGTAAAGATCATAGCGGATGGGATCGAGGTCCGTAATGCCGAGGCAATAGGCGACCAGCGAACCGGCGGCCGAGCCGCGACCCGGGCCTACGGGTATATCGTTCCGCTTGGCGAACTGAATAAAATCCTGCGTGATCAAAAAGTAGCCTTCGTACCCCATCTTGCTGATGACGTCCAGCTCATAATTGAGCCGGCCGAGCAGCTCGTCGGTGATCTCGGCATAACGCCGTTTTAGGCCCTCGTAGGCCAGTTTGCGGAGATATTCGCTGAGGGTTTTGCTTTCTTCCCCTTCCGGAATGGTAAAGGCGGGCAGATGATAGATGGAAAACTGAAGCTCCAGGCGACATTTGTCGGCGATTTCGCTTGTGACCGCCAGCGCCTCGGGGTGATCTGGGAACGCCGCCGACATTTCCTCCGGAGTTTTGAAATAGAGTTCGTGCGAAAGGTAGCGCATCCGGCTGGGGTCGTCATAGTCCTTGCCCGTCTGCAGGCACAGCAGGATGTCGTGTGCCTCCCAATGTTCTTTTTCCAAATAATGGATGTCGTTGGTTGCCGCCGCTTTGACGCCGGAGGCTTGGGCCAGCTTGAAAATGCCCTCGCGCGCCTTGTCCTCCTCATGGATGCCATGGTTTTGGACTTCGAGGTAAAAGTCATCGCCGAAAATCTCGCGGTAACGTTCGACCGCTTGAAGCGCTCTCTCGTAGCCCTCGTTCAGCAGCGTCCAAGCCACTTCCCCTTTGAGACAGGCGCTGAGCGCCACCAGTCCGGCGGAATGGCGGCGAAGCAGCTCATAATCGACCCGCGGCTTGTAGTAAAAGCCTTCCAAATAGCCCGCAGAGACCAGCTTGATCAAATTATGATAGCCGACGAGGTCTTTGCAGAGCAGCACCAGGTGGAAGGCATGGCCGCCGCCTTTTTTTTCTCCGCCGCGATCGAAACGGCTGCCCGAGGCGACATAGACTTCGGCGCCGATAATGGGGCGCACACCCTTGGCTTTGCAGGCCTTGTAGAACTCGATGGCGCCGAACATATTGCCGTGATCGGTCAAGGCCAGGGCGGGCATGCCGAGATCGGCCGCCTTTTTGACCATATCGGGGATGCGGCAGGCGCCGTCCAAAAGGCTGTAGTGTGAGTGATTATGCAGGTGAATGAAATCGGTCACGGTCGTCCTCATAAAAAGGCATCAGGCTTTAAGAGAAATCAAGACGCCGGCTTGCCGGCAAACAACAAAAAAAGGGCCGCCCAACATGCCGCGGCCCTTACGCTTGTTATAGGGCAAACGGCTTCAGATGGAGCGGTAATAGCGTTGGGCAATGCTCATGTATTCGCTGCCGGCATAGGTATCGAGAAACTCCTGAAAAACGCTGCGCGCCATCTGCAGCTGGTTGAGGCGAACATAGCAGAGGCCGATCATCAGTTGGGCATCGTCGTACTTGTCCTTGGCTTCGAAAGCGAAAACCTTTTGGAACTCGACCAGCGCTTTTTGGTACTGTTTGAGGCCGTAATAGGACTCGCCGATCCAATATTGCGCATTGTCCGCCAACGGGTGGTCGGGTTGTTCAGCAAGCAGCTCGCTCATCAGGGCGATGCAGCCGTTATAGTCAAACGATTCGAACTTTTGCCGCGCCAGATTGTATTTTTCCACAAAAGGCCCGCTCATATTGAGGATCGGCTCGTAGCCGCCGCGACGCGGGGCGGGCTCGGCGACGGCAACCGCAGGCAAACGGCGGCGTCGATCCAGCTCGTTCTGCAGCTCAGCTAAACGGGCGCTGCGCTGGTCGAGAATGCGCCGCAGGCTGTCGACCTGGGCGCTGCGCCGCTCGAGCAAAGCCTCCAACCGGCGGATCTCCGCCACTAAGACATCGCGTCTGCTTTTATCGACGGCGGGTGCCGGTGTCGGGCTCACTTGCGGGGTCGGCGCCTCGGTGACTTGGCCGCTTTCTTCCCCCTCCAAGGTCGAAAGCAGAGAAAGCAAATCTTCCTCATCTTCCCCGCCCGGTGGTCGAGTTTGGGGAGCAGCCTCTTCGCCGAAAACGGCACCTTCATCCCCTCCCTGCATGTCGAGCAAGGCCAGCAGGTCGTTGCGGAAAGCCTCATCCTCGCTGCTCATGTCATCCCCCGGCGCCTGGATGCCCTGCTGCTGCGCACAAAACAGGCAAATGCCTGCCGAAAGAATCACAGCCGTCAGAAGAACCGAATGCCGTGCCTTTGTTGTTTTCATGACATCCTCGCTCTTAAAGTTCACGTCCCTGCCTGCTGAAGAATCAGGCGTTCCGCTTCCTGCAAAAGTTCTTCGGCACTGCGCAGATGTGCGTCGGTCAAAATTTCTCCTCCGAAAAGCCGCGCAATCTGCTCCCGCCGTTCGGTCAAGTTCAGTTCACGCATAGAGGTGCGCGTCTGCAGGCCGTCGCTGCTCTTTTCCACCAAAAAGTGATGTTGAGCCATGCTGGCAATCTGCGGCAGGTGCGTGATGCAGATGACCTGCCGTCCCTCCGCCAGCCGTCGCAGGCTCACGCCCACCGCCTGAGCGATGCGCCCCGACACACCGGAATCGATTTCGTCGAACACCAGCACCGGCACCTGGTCGCTCTCGGCCAGTCTCGTTTTGATTGCCAACATCACGCGCGAAACTTCGCCGCCCGAGGCGATTTCGGCCAGCGGCTTCATGGGCTCGCCGGGGTTGGTGCGGATCATGAACTCGACGTTGTCGATGCCCTTGGCGCTCACCGCTGTTTTACGGTCGCCGACCCGCACATAGAGCGGGCCGTCGTTTTCCTGCTGCGTCATCAAAACGGAGAACGCGGCCCGCGCCATGCCCAGGCCCGCCAATTCCTCGGTAACCTGGCGGCTCAGATTCTCGGCAGCCTGACGACGTTTCTCCGAAAGCCGAGCGCACAGCTCGCCCAGTTCATCGCGCCGCCTTTCGAGCTCGGCTTCGAGCTCCGCCAGTCGTCCATCGAGGTTCTCCGCCTCTTCGAGCTCACGCTTGATGCGGGCGAAATAATCCAGCACCGCCTGCAGCGTGGCGCCGTACTTTTTCTTGAGGCCGGTCAAAAGCGCCAGCCGTTGCCGCACCGCCTCCAATCGTTCCGGATCGAAGGTGACGCGCGAGGCGTATTGCTGCAGCATCCGTGCGGCATCGGTCACGATGACGGCGGCGTTGCCGCATTCCTCGGCGATCTCTTTGAAGGCGGGATCAACGGCCGCAAGATCGCCCAACTGACGAGCGGCTGCGCTCAGCTGCTCGACTGCAGCGCCGTCCTTTTCGTACAGCTCGCCGTACCAGCGCATCGCGGTTTCGTGAAGCCTTTCGGCGTTGCGGAGAATCATCTCCTCCTGCAGGAGTTGCTGTTCCTCGTCCGCCTGCGGTGCCGTCGCCGCAATCTCTTGGTACTGAAATGAAAGCAGTTCGCGTTTTTCTTCCGTTTCGCGGCGTCGATCCTTCAATTCGAGCAAACGGCGCTGCATCTCTTTGAGAGCTGAAAAGGCCGCTTTGGTTTGTTGAAGCAGATCGCTGCAGCGCGCAAAGGCATCGAGGTAATCGATGTGGCGATTGGGCTGCAGCAGCAGTTGGTGCTCGTGTTGGCCGTGCATGTCGACCAGAAGGTTTCCGATCTGCGACAACAACGGCAGCGGCACCGGCGTATCATTGACGAAACTGCGGCTGCGGCCGCTTTCATTGAGCTCGCGTCGAATGATCAGCTCCGCATCCTGCATGTCGATGTCGTTCTGCGCGAGCAGCTCGCGCAGCTCCTCCGCGGCGTCGATGCGAAAATGCGCCTCAAAAACGGCCCGCGACTCACCCGCACGAATCTTATCCTTCCCCGGCGAATCGCCGAGCACTGCCGCCAGAGCGTCCAACAGAATCGACTTGCCGGCGCCTGTTTCTCCGGTAATAATGTTCAGGCCTTCTCCGAAACGAATGTGCAGCTCGTCGATCAGAATATAGTTTTTCACATAGAGGCTGGTGAGCATCGTAACCGACCGTCGAGGTTAAAGACCGGAACCATTGCATTAACGGAATCAAGGCCGCTCTTCAGCGGCGGATCAGCGCCACCTTTCCCGCTCGAGTACGGCCGTCCCGAGTGACGACAAGAAAAATATAAATGCCGTCCGCCGCCTCTTCGCCCTGGTCATTTCGGCCGTCCCAGGCGACGCGCGCACCCAACACTTCGCGCTGGGAAAGCGTGCGCACCAAAAAACCCTCGGGGGTAAATATGCGCACGCTCGAGTTGTACGCCAGTCGATCGATATAGAATCGGGCGCCCGGCTGATCGATGATGAAAGGATTGGGATAGCCGACGACAAAATCGAGCGTCTCTTCGGGCTTGGTGTAGGGCGTTTCGAGCACGGAGAGCCCGTTGGTGGTGCCGATATACATATCGCCCGTGTTTTCATTGAAAGCGAAACAGGTGATCACATCGGACGGCAGCGGGCTGTTGGAGGTGGAATAGTGCCGCCAGGAGTAGTTGTCGGCGTCGAGAATGCTCAACCCGCCGGCGGTGCCGATCCATTTGTTGTTGCGCGGATCGACCAGCAGCGCCGTAATGGCGTCGTTGATGACGTTGTAGCGCACGCCCACGCGGCCGCCGAACCAATAGTTCAAGCCCAACGAAGTGCCGATCCACAGCGTGCCGTCCAGGTCTTCGGCCAATGCCCGCACGTTGTTGCTCTCCAGGCCGTCTTCGATCGCCAAATAGCCCGAAAGATCGTCGTCGCTTTTGTCGAAGGGCGTGCCGTTGTCGTCGAGCACCGAAACGCCGCCGTCCTCGGAGGCGATCCATTTGCGTCCGTAGCCGTCAAACGCCAGATCGACGACTTTGAACGAGCGGATGCCTTCCGCGGTGCTCCAAGATTGCCAACGGTTTTCGAGGTCATAGACGCGGAGCACCTTCTTATCCGCTGCGGCATAGTTGAGAAACCACAAGCGTCCGGCGTCGTCGGCACGGATCTTTGTCACCACCACATAGGTGGGGTTGATGTCGATTCCTGAGAGTCCGCCGTTCACGTCCCCCAAGGGGGTAAAGACGACCGAATCTTGGCCGATCTTTTCGAACAGGGTCACGCCGCCGCCCCAACTGCCCGCCCAAATTCTTCCGCGCGAATCTTCGGCCAAGGTGCGAAAGTCGTAATGCGGTAGCCCGGAAGATCGGGTAAAGTTGATCCATTTTCGGCCGTTGAAATAGTAAACGCCGCCGGTCGGATTTTTTGAGGAGGCAGCCCACAGATGACCCTCACGGTCGATCAGCAGGTCCGCAAAAAGATTGCTGCCGGGGCCGTCCGGCAGAAAGGTCAGCCACTGATTTTGGGAATCATCGTAGATAAGGAAACCTCCGGCCGCCGTTCCGGCCCACAGCGTTCCTTGGGGAGAAACGGCCAGCGCCGTCACGTTGCTTCCCGCGTTGCCTAAACGAACCCATGACCCGCCGCGCTTTTGAAACACACCCTGCTGCGAAGCGGCGCACAGCTCTCCGTTACGAACGGTCAAGGCGCGCACGGATTGTCCCACCGGCTCGGGCGCCGACCAAACGCTGCCGTCGTAAATTACGAGGCCGCCCTCACCGGCCGCCGCCAACAGCCCCTCGTAGAAAACGAGATCGTTCATTTCGCCGGTCAGCCCATCGGCCAACGAAAAGCGCTGCCAGGCTGAAGGTATCTGCTTGTTGGGAAAATCGAGGGCAATGCGCCTTAGGCCGTCCTTCTGCGCCGCCCAAATGGCGCCGTCGACGATGGCAAGGCGTTTCACGGCGCCGATCTCCGCCTTCCATGTGCGTTCCCACCGATTCTTCTTGTCGAGGCGCAGTTCGGCCACTCCGATGTCGGTGCCGATAAGCACAAAGTCTTCACCCGGACAAACGGCGAACACCCGCAGCCTGTTCTGCAGTTCGTTGTAACTGTCCCAGCGATCGGCGGCGATGTCGTAGATCTGCAGCAGGCCGTCGGGCATGGCCGCCCATACGTAGCCGCGCGGGTCATAGGCGACGGTGACCACGTCGATCTGCGCCAAGCCTTCGGTGTTGGTGAACTTGAGCATCTGTCGCGTGCGCATGTCGATGCGCAGCACGCCGCCGTTCGTAGCGGCCCAAAGGAAAGAATCCTGTACGGCAATCGCCCGGATTTCCGCCGCATTGGTCAACGTGCGCCATTCACCGCCAAAGGCCGCGGTCGCGACCCAAAAGAGAAGTACCGCTTCGGCTATTCGAACCCGACGTTTCACTTTATCCTGCTGAAAAGATCGCTCATTTCGATGGCGCTCAACGCCGCATCCCATCCTTTGTTGCCGGCTTTGGTTCCCGCGCGTTCGAGCGCCTGTTCGAGCGTATCCGGCGTGATGATGCCGTAGCTGACCGGCATGCCGAATTCGAGCGCCACCTGCGCCGTACCCTTGGTCACCTCGGCGGCGATGTATTCAAAGTGCGGCGTCGCTCCGCGAATGACGGCGCCCAAGCAGATGAGAGCGTCGTATCGGCCCAGCGAAGCCAGCCGCTTCGCGGCCGTCGGTATTTCGAAGGCTCCCGGGACCCAGGCAATGTCGACGGCCTCCATGTCGGCACCGTGGCGTCTCAAGCAGTCCAGTGCTCCTTCGAGAAGCTTGCGGCAGATCAGTTCATTGAATCGGCTCACGACGATGCCGAATTTCTTCCCTTTTGCGGAGAGTTGTCCTTCGTAGATCATATTCCATCCTTTGTTTTCAGCCTTCCGTCAGCCGGCAGGACTCTTCTTGGAGAATCAGGTGTCCCATCTTGTCGCGTTTGGTCTTTAGATAGCGGGCGTTGACGGGATTGGGGTGGATTTCGATCGGCAGACGTTCAACGACTTTGAGGCCGTAGCCTTCCAACCCGACGATTTTTTTAGGATTATTGGTCATCAAGCGCAGCTTGCGAATGCCCAGTTCCGCCAAAATCTGAGCGCCGACGCCGTAGTCACGAAGATCGGCGGCAAAGCCGAGCGCGAGATTCGCTTCGACGGTGTCCTTGCCCTCGTCCTGAAGATGATAAGCGCGGATTTTGTTCGCCAGTCCGATGCCGCGCCCCTCCTGCCGCATGTAGAGCACGACCCCTTTGCCCTCCTTTTCGATGGCCTTCAGCGCCTGAGCCAACTGATCGCCGCAGTCGCAGCGCAGCGAGCCGAAAAGGTCGCCGGTAATGCATTCGGAATGAACGCGCACCAGCACCGGCTCATCGACCGACCATTTGCCTTTGCAGATGGCCAGATGCTCTTTGCCGTCCAGCGAGCTTTGGAAGACGCGCAGTCGAAAGTGGCCGTACTTGGTAGGAAAGTCGGCGGAGGCGACGCATTCGACGAACTTTTCCGTGCGGCTGCGGTAAGCGATCAAATCGCGGACGGTGATCAGCTTCATGCCGAAACGCCGCGACAGTTCGATGAGCTGGGGTACCCGCGCCATGGTGCCGTCGTCGTTGAGAATCTCGCACAGCACGCCTGCCGGAGCGCAGCCCGCCAGCCGCGCCAAGTCGACGGCCGCTTCGGTGTGGCCGGCCCGGCGCAGCACGCCGCCCTTTGCGGCCGCGATGGGGAAAATATGTCCCGGCCTGGCGAAATCGGAAGGCCCGGCCGCCGGATTCACCAGATCCCGAATGGTCTTCGCGCGGTCGGCGGCGGAAATACCGGTGGAAATTCCATGCCGCGCATCGACCGAAACGGTAAAGCGCGTGCCCATGAGCGCGGTGTTTTCGTTGACCATGGGCCGAATTTCCAATTCCGCCAGTCGTTCCTCGGTCATGCCCACGCAAATCAGTCCGCGACCGTACTTGGCCATGAAATTGATGTGATCCGCGGTCACCTTGTCCGCCGCGCAAATAAAGTCGCCTTCGTTTTCCCGGTCTTCGTCGTCGGAGACAATGATGATCTTGCCTTCCCGAAGATCGGCCAGAGCTTCTTCTATGGTGTGAAAGTCTCGTACCATGTTAATCGTCGTAACCCATTTGCGAAAGTTTTTCCCAACTCAATTTCTCTGCGGCCTGAAAAGGCTGCAGCATTTTAAGCACGTATTTGCCGATGATGTCGGTCTCGATGTTGACCCGATCGCCTACCCCCTTGAAGCGGAGAGCCGTCACCTCCCATGTATGCGGGATGATCGCAATCTCGATGCGGTTCTGTCCAACCGCCGCGACCGTCAGACTCAGGCCGTCCACCGCGATCGAGCCCTTTTCGACGATGAAGGGCATCAGCCGCTCATCGAGGTCGATGATCAAGCGTTTTCCGAGGGATAAGTGATCGATACCCGCGATCACGCCGATGCCGTCAACGTGTCCCTGAACGAAATGGCCTCCCACCCGATCGCCCATCGCCAGAGAACGCTCTAAATTGACGAGGTCGCCCACGCGGCGTTCGGAAAGGGTGGTTCGCTGAAGAGTTTCTTCCACGGCGTCGGCCGTAAACGAATCTTTCGAAATTTTTACCACCGTAAGGCAAACGCCGTCCACCGCCACGCTGTCTCCGATCCGCACATCGAAAGGAGACCGTTTCGCAGCGATCGTAAAGTTCTTTCCGCTGCCGTGCGGACTCACATCCGCAATGCGGCCGATCGTCTCCGCCAATCCGGTAAACATGGCAATCAGGCGCCGTCGGCCGCTTTTTTAAAGCGGGCGGTCAACATGAAATCCCTGTCCATCCGTTTTATGGTCTGAATTTCCAATTCCAAAGCGGAGTTGATGTTGCGAATTCCCAAGTCGCCGATCGCATCGACGCCGGAGCCGAGCAGTTTGGGCGCAATAAAGAAAACGATCTCGTCGGCGCAGCCGCTGCGCAGGCATTCGGTATGCACGCGGCTTCCGCCTTCGACCATGACCGAGGTGATGCCCATCTCTCCCAGCCTGCGGCAGATTTCGGTTATCGGAATGAGGCCGCGCTCGTCTGTTTCCAGGGTGATGATCCTGCAACCACGGCTCTGGATGCGCGCCAGCTTTTCCTTCGAGGCCTGCTCCGAGGTGAAAACAATCGTCTTTTCCGGGTTTTCGTCCGACAAAACGTTGGCGTCCAACGGAATCCGCAATTTGCTGTCCAGGATGACGCGCACCGGCGACGGCCCTTTTACCAGACGCACGGTCAAACGGGGATCATCGGCCAGCACGGTGTTGATGCCCACCAAAATGGCGTCGTGCCGCGCGCGCAGCCGATGCGCTTCGGCACGGGAATCCTCACCGGTAACCCACTTGGAGTGACCGCTGCTGGTGGCGATGCGGCCGTCCAGCGTCTGCGCCACCTTCAGCATCATATACGGCAGGCCGGTCGTTACATGCTTGATATAGCCTCGGTTCAGCTCGCGGGCCTGCTCCTGCAGAACGCCTTCGACAACGGTGATTCCTTTCGACCTTAAGAAGGCCGCCCCTTTGCCGTTCACAAGGGGATTCCGATCGACCATGGCCATGACCACCTTGGCAATGCCGGACTCGAAGATGGCCTGAGTACACGGCCCGGTTTTGCCGGTGTGACAGCAGGGCTCCAGCGTGACGTACAGCACCGCACCGCGAACATCGCCCGCGCTGCGGATCGCTTCGATTTCGGCATGTGCCTGGCCGTAGCGGGTGTGGTATCCTTCGCCGATGATCTGCCCATCCTTGACCAGCACAGCGCCGACCATCGGGTTGGGGCTTACGGCCCCACGGCCTTTTTCGGCCAACTTGAGGGCGCGCTTCATCATCGCGACGTCGAAGGACGCCGCGCGTTTATCAGTATCGTTCAACCCGTTCCGCCTTTAACATGATCCGCGTTCGACCTAATCGGCCTTCGAACCGTTTCCGTCCATCAGTAAGCGCTCGTCTTAACACGCCCTTTCAAGCAATCATTCCGAGGCTGCCGCGGAAATTTAACCAATACGCCGCCGTAAATCAAGGACTATTTGGCCGGAACACATCTTTGGCGTGAAGCGAGAAAGAGAGCCTTTTTAGTGAATGTGAGGCATACCGCCGCCGCCTTCGGCCGTCGGTTCAAAAGGGACGAAAAAAACCGGTGACGTTCAAAGGGCTTTGACGAAAGTGTAGACGTACTCGCCGGCGCCGATGAAGCGGAAAAAGCCGCCGCCGGTCATGCCGTCGATGATGGAGGATCGGTCCATGTGATGATCGGAGAAGGAAAGGATACCGCCGTCCTTGAGCACGCGATGGAGCTCCATAAGGTTGCGGTTGGGGTCATCGAAAAGATGAAAAATATCGAACAAAAGAATGACGTCGATGCTCTTGTCCTCAAGGCCGGTGTCGCAATCCGTAAGGATGGTGTGCACATTCGTCAGGCCGCGTTTGCGCACCAGGTTTTCGACGTGTTTGACGGCCAAGGGATGAACGTCGACGGCATAGACGCGGCCGGCGAGGCCTACGATCTTGGCAACGACGAAAGTGTAGCTTCCGGTGCCGCAGCCGTAGTCGAGCACCACATCCCCCGGCTTGACCGGAACCTCGCTCAGCACGATCTCTCGCGGGCGCAGCAAGTCCCTCGCCTTGTAGGTGAGCTTCATGCTGTGGAAATGAAGCGAATCGAGAGGCATGTCCGGAGCCATCGTTGAAGCCTTCCGCCAGGCGCCTATTTGCCGCTGTACCAAAAGCCGCGCAGCCAAGCATGACGACGCAGGCGAATCATCAAATCATCGCTCAAAGACGGCAGCGCCGAAACGGCGGCGTTGGCTTCCGCCTGCTCCACATTACGGATGCCGGTGATGACGGTACTGACGGCAGGATGCATCAAGGCCCACTTGACGGCAACCTGCGCCATGGAGAGGGACGTGTCGGCAATTTCCTTTTTGATGGCCTCGACCCGTTCGACGGCGCGCGCCAGACGATCCCCGGCAAAATAGCGTCGGCGAAAGTCGCCCTCGGGAAACTGCGTTTCTTTCGTATATTTGCCCGTCAGAATGCCCTCGTCGAACACCACACGCACAATAATGCCGACGTTGTATTCAAAGGCGGTCGGCAAAAGCTCCGCCGCCGGTTCCTGTTCAAAGATGTTATAGATCACCTGAACGGTATCGACCCAGCCGTTGCGCATCAGGTCGATCACGCTGTTCTGATCATGCTCCGGCGTGGAAACGCCGATAAAGCGGATCTTGCCTTCAGCCTGCAGCTTTTTCAGCGTTTCAAAGGGCCGCGGATTGCGGTTCCAAGCGCGCGTCCAGGTGTGAAGCTGCAGAACGTCGATGCAGTCGGTCTGCAGGTTGCGCAACCGCTCTTCGATGTTGGTGCGAAGGTAGGCTTCGGAATAGCGCTCGTCCATGTTGCAGTAGGGACTCGGCGGCCAGGGACCGGGTGCGGGGGGTGTTTTGGTGGCCACGTAGACGCGTTCCTTCCGCTCTTTCAACACTCGGGCGATGATGCGCTCGCTTTTGCCGTCTCCGTAACCCGCAGCCGTGTCGATAAAATTGATTCCCAAATCGATGGCGCGGTGGAGTGCGGCGATAGAGTCCTTTTCCGGTTGAATTCCCCACCAGCTTTCCCCTATAGCCCAGGCTCCGAATCCGATCTCGGACACGTCAAGGCCCGTACGACCCAGTTTGCGGTAGTTCATCCTCGACCCTTTCCCTTTTCTTTCATTCGAGGTTCAATTTCGCAATTTCTTTTCTCTTTAGAAAGAAAAATATCCGGCTTTTCTGCCTGCAATAGGGATTGCCGTCTCAAAAGACGAGAACGAGGCTGCAGCGTTCGGGCACGGCGCGATACATGGCGACGATGTCGGCGCGCGGCATTTCGACATCGATGAACAAGTGATAGGGCAAGGGCTCTTTTTGCATAACGGCAGTCACGGAGTGTTTGAGCATGTCGTAGCGGAAAGACCATTCGTAGGCCATTCGTGAGCGCACGCCGCTCTTTGTTATGGGCTCCATCTGACGCATGCGCAGCACCACGTTGCGGTCGAAAAGAATCGCACAGTAGGCATCGACCGGTTCGGGCTTCATGATGTCCATCTTTTGGGCAAGCGCCTCCAGGGTGTCGCGAGGGGCGTTTTTGATTTTGAAGGGGTGTTTGACGAAGCTGCTCCAGGATTGGCGGGCGATCAGCGGCTTGGACAACCATCTCACCGCTTCGGGCGATTCTTTGATGCGGCCGAAAGCGGGAGAGACATAAAGTTTGTTTGGACGGCTGCTGCGGACGGTCACCCCTTTGATTTCGATGGAAACGACGCTGTCGATAAGGTCGATGAAGAAATAGATGGAATCGAGGCGGGCGGCCTGAAGGTGAGCCTGCAGCGCCGCGTTCTTCAAGCTCGCTTCCATCCACTGTTTCCGCTTTTCTTCATCATAAAAATCCGCCGAAGGCGACGTCAAAGAGTCATAGACGGCCTTGTCGGCCGGCGCCGTTCTCAGGCTGCGCGAAAAGTTGACGACGGGCCACACAACGACATAAGCCGCAACCATTAAAAGCAGCAGCAGCGTAAGCAGAAAAAAGGTCAACTTTACGCCGCGTCCATGCTTCAAGAAGGAAAATGGCATCATTTCTTTGTCCTTTGCCGAAAGCCGGTTCCACCCTTGCCTTCGGCCTCAATAGATGAACACCTTCGACCCAATGTCGAGTGTATGGTAAACAATGTTCAGCTCTTCATCACCCAAGCGGACACAGCCGTGAGTGACGGGCATCCCTAAGAATCTTTGGTAAAGCGTGCCGTGAATCAGATAGCCGTTGCCCAAGTCCAGGGCATAGTCGCCGAGAACATTGTATTCGTACCTCTCTGCGGCGTAGGGTGGCGGCACCGGCAGGCCTTCTTCGATAAAAGCCCAGTCCGGCATACGCCATACAGGGTTCACGATCTTGTTCTGAACCCGCAGCATGCCGCGAGGGGTTTGGAAGACCCACTTTTCCTCGCCTTCGGTGGATTTCAACACAGTATAGCTGCCTGTTGAACAAAGCCCTTCATGGATCGGTTTGCCGTCTTTCATAAGGGCAATTTTGTTTTCAGAGGTGTTGATGATCAGGTAAGGCCCTTTCGGCATAAGGTTCTTCAAGCGTTCCTCCTGAGAGGAGACCTTCTTTTTCAAACGGGCCAGTTCTCTGTCGAATTGAGCCGGCGCCGGAAGCCCTTCATAGTTCGCCGGTGCGGTGAACGGGAGCGCTGCGCACAAAAGATCACGACAGCGGTCCGCCGAAAACAGCAGAACGGCGGCGAACGCCGTCGCCATAAGCAAGGCAGCACAAACGGCGGGTCGGTATTCGCCTTTTTCGGCGGCCGATTCCCGTCCAAGCGTCGCCTTTAGATTTTCACTATTCGGTGCAGAACTTTTATCGTTCTTCATCTGTCTTCCTAATCAAAAAGAGATTTTGCCGTTCAACGAACCGACGATCGTGACCGGCGTCCCTTCGGAAACCATGTTGTACAGTTTTTCCATATCGCGGTTACGCAGCGCCACACAGCCTTCGGTCCAATCGATGCCGACGCCTCCTTCGCCGTGTATTTCGATGAGGCTACCGATTTGTGCGTCCGGGGACAGTTGTCCTTTCTGTTTGGCCAGCTCAAAGGCGGCCCTATCTTCTTCATTCGGGTAATCGATTTCGAGAGCCAGGTGGTAACGCGTGTTCTTACGATCCTTTTTGTGCACAATGCGGTACCTGCCTTCCGGCGTGGCACCGTCGCCGCGGCAACGCTTGTCACCGAGCCAATTGGGACCGAATTCGGCCGGGAATGCGGCTTCGAGCCGGCCGTCGCGATAAACCGCCAGTTTTCGTGAAAGCTTATCGACGATGATGACGGCGTCGTGGTGTTCAAGAGACCAGGCGATCGTCTCTTCGGCCCAGCGCCGCCAGGTCGGCAACTGCCGCAGATAAGATGACAGCAACTGATCCACGTTGCGATGGACGCCGTCCAGCTTGTTCTCGGCAACACCGACGAGTTCGGACGCTCGTCGGTAGTTTCGATTTCTCAATGCTTCCAGACTTTCATTGAGCAGCAGTTCTGCGTCCGAAATGCGACGAAGGGTGGCGCCGTCGATCGGCATTCGGCCGTACTGACGCTTGAAATCGGCTACCTTTTGACGAAGCAATAATCCGCCGACATGGGCCGCGCTTCGCAGCGAGTCCTGCCGTTGCTGAGCCAGGTATTCGGCCTCAACGGCAAGGCGACGGGTTTCGACAGCCATCCTGACAACCGATTCGTAATCACGGACAAGCCGCCACTTTGCATTTTCACGCCGCCAAAGCACAAACAAGCTGTCATAGGACGCTTTGGCCTGTCGGTATTCGACGGGAGCATAGATCTCGGCTCCGGCAACGCGGCCTGCATCCAACGCGCGATAGGCTTCTTTGATCGTCAACAACGGCGTGCGCGGGGCTAGGACTAATTGCATGACCCCGAGAACGCCGCAGGTGACGGCCAAGAGTATAACGGACAGTTTGGAGGGACCGGCACCGCTGCCCTCCTCGTCGCTCTTTCTTCTAAAAGGTCTAAAATCGGTCGGGAAAGTAAAATCGAACTGCATGCCGTAAAGTTGCCTTGAGAAGATGATATAGAAAAACCTCGGCGCGTTGAGAGCTGCGCCGAGGTTTTTTCACAAACAGCAATGTGAACGCAGAGTAGAGACGATTATCTGCCTTTTTTCTTAGCAATGGCGGCATTCAGCTCATCGGTGACGCCCTTGATCTTGGCCAGAGCAGCGTTCACCTTGTCGCGAGCCGTCAAATAATCGCCGGACTCCAGAGTCGCCGTAATTTCAGGCTGGGCCGCAACCACAGCGTCGATGTCGGCTTTGATGGCCGTCAGAACTTCACGGCTCTCTTTGCCGCGCGGCGCCTTCTTGAACAGCTTGTTGGCCTCATCAACCGCAGCCGTCAGATCGACCAGTTTCTGCTCAACCTCGGCCTTCACGGCAGCCTTTGCATCCGCGACCTTTGCAGCGGCTTCGTTGGCCTTGGCGGTGGCAGCTTCCAACGAGGCCTGGGCCTTCTTGTAGCTGCGCATCAGAGCGAACTTGGCGTTCTGAGTTTCGATTTCGGTCAGAGCGGCATTCAGCGAATCCTGAGCAGCCTTGAACTCGGCGGGCACGTAACGATCGGCTTCGGCAGCCTTGGCCGCATCAAGGGCGGCCTTGGTGGAGTCGACCAGTGCCTGCGGAGCCTTGGCGCAGCCGGTAAACGCGACCGCAACGACCAAGAGTCCGAGTACGGCGACAAGTGATTTTTTGAACATGTTGTACCTCCCAGTAAGGGTTAATTATTGCGCCTCTGCGCAATTAGTTCCGACAAAGGATGTTCCTTTTCTTCCTTTGTCCAGTTACAAAGATATTTTGTTTAATCTTTGTAGTCTATTGGGATGGGCTGTCATGCTTCAGAACACCTTTGTTCTTCAGCAGGCGGTGGTCCTTTCGACAATTACTAATTTACAATTTTTTTTTAAAAAAGCAACTGATTTTTCCAAAATTGAATATTTCATTTTTATGCCATGGCCCATCAGTGGTCGATTAACTCAACGGTTGCAAGCGCATCATCCCTCATGGAACGCATTTTTATTGCCGATGTCGACTCGTTTGAATAAATTAGAATTGCCTATATGGAGTCGACTGTGAACTCATCAAAAAAATACGCCGACCTTGAAGGGCGGGTATCGATCATTGTAAATACCCTGCTGTTCGGCATCAAGTTCTATGCTGGAAAAGTATCCTGCTCGGTTGCCCTCCAGGCGGATGCATGGCACACGTTGTCCGATACCGTTTCTTCGGTCTTTGTTCTCATCGGCGCCTATTGGGCCGTGCGGCCGCCGGACGAAGAACATCCTTTCGGCCACGGCAGAGCGGAGCTGTTAACGGCGTTGGGGCTCGGCATGTTCCTCGGCTTTATCGCATACGAGTTCGGCCGGGAATCCATCGTCAAGCTTCTTTCAAGAGGCTCGGCCCAATACGGGCCGATAGCCGTAGCCGCCACAATCGTTTCCATCCTCGTTAAAGAGGGGTTGGCGCAATTTGCCTTCTGGACGTATCGTAAAAGCGGTTCCCAAGCACTGAAAGCGGACGGGCAGCACCACCGTTCCGACGCCTTGTCATCGGTCTTGGTGCTCGTCGGCATTGTTTTCAGCAAATCCTTCTGGTGGATCGACGGCCTTTTGGGCATCGGTGTAGCTTTAGCGATTCTATATATGTCGGTTCAAATCGTAATGGAAGCCGTGCATCCTTTGCTGGGCACAAAGCTTGACGATTCCACGGCCGAAAAGATCGGCGACCTCTGCAGCACCGTGTACGGGAGCCATGTGGGAACGCATCACTTTCATATCCATGAGTACGGCGATCATTCCGAACTCACGTTTCATTTGGTGCTTCCGGCAGAAGTTTCGCTTCAGCACGCTCATGAATTGGCCAACCGCATCGAGGACGCCATCCGCAAAACCTATCAAATGGAGGCCACGATTCACATGGAACCGCAAGGAGCAGAAAAAGACTTTACCGGCGAAGGCGGGTCACCGAACGAAACCACTCCCGGCAAATGAACATTTGCCGATCTGCAACGCCGTGTCCCCCTGCGTCCGTTCGCCCCGCTCAAATAGGCCTGCCTCGATGAGAAAAATGTCATTGAGACGCGACAGTGTCTCAAAAATGCTTTTCCAAATCATCGTTTTTGCGCCGAAAACGCCTGAAAATGCGGCAATGATGTGGGCACTATTCTTGCTTGCCGATGTTGAAATATTGCGGCGTTTTGAGGGTGTAGGCGTAAAGCATGAGGAAGGACTCGACATATCGGCAAAAGTGCGGTGAAAATTCCTCTATTGCTCGTATGCGCCTCGGCGGCGACGGCTTGCCTTTTACCGGCGTCCGCCGAAGCTCAAGCGCTCGACTCGCCTCGTGCAAATCAGGAATTGCTGGTGCAGAGGCTGGTGAAGGAGGGTTATGAGAACATCGTCGTTGTTATGGGCGAGGAAGAAACTGTGGCGGCTTTTGAGGACGGCGTTTACCGCAATTCAGTGCGCGGCCTAACCCAGGCGCTGCTGTATACGGTCTCGCTCATGCCGACCGGCACGAAAAGGCTGCGGCTCGTTCAGCAAAAGTACGGCGTGCCGACGGCGGCGTTCAGCGCTCAAGAATTCGCCACGGTTCGTCTGCCCAAAAGCGGTCGTCGCCTGTCATTGCCCAAACTTACGGTCGATGAGGATCCGGCGGCGTATCGGCGCCTGCTTCGAAAAATTCCGGCCGCCAGGCCGTCTTTCTGGAACGCCGACCTTATCCTTCACCCGGACCTGAAGGCGGTGATCGGCAATTACGACGATCCCATGGCCTTACAGGTGAACGTCATCCCCGAATTCAGGCTGACGCTTTTTCGCGGCGGACTTTTATCTTTTTCCGCCATCGTACCGCTGTACAACGAACTTGAGTCCTACGCCGAATCCGTCCGCATTGGACCTACGTATATGACCTTTTTTACCGCCTTTCCTCGCTCCTGGTATTTCTACTCCTCTTTGGGTTATTTCTATGATGAACGCCTCGGTGTCCAGGCGTTGATTCGCAAGCTGGTGTTCTCCGGCAAGCTTGCATTCGACTTGCGAACGGTCTGGAGCGGCACGGCATTAATGGATAAAGGACAATTCCTTTACGAACCGCCGCGTACCTTTACCGCCTCACTTGAGGCGACCTACTTTTTCCCGCGTTATCGTCTCTTTCTCAACGCCGGTTTTCATGGATTCATCGAGCAGGACACGGGCGTTCGCCTGGAAGCGTTCCGCTTTTTCAACGACCTCCGGCTCGGAGTGTGGGCGGTTGCCGCCGGCGGCGAATGGAATGGTGGACTGAGGATAGCTCTGCCGCTGCCTCCCTCCCGCTATTCGGCCAGGCATCGCTTCCGCATTCGTTCCGCCGACTATTTCGTGATCGGCTACCAAGCGCGGCGCGAGCTTTATACCGGTAAGCTTCCGGAAAAAAGTGAAGTGATGGACGAACTATTGATCTACAACTTTCCGGCCTATTTGCAAAGCCATATCGCAGTGGGAGAGCGGACAAAACAATGAAACGCCGGACAGCAATACATCGTGTTTTCCGTCGGTTTGCCTTGTTTCTGCTTCTCCTGCAGATGCTTTCGTCTGTCGCGGCGGCCCAGACGCTGGGCGGAACGCCCGGATTGATCCTTGCCCCTTCCGCGGAGATGTCGCGGGACGGCAGTTTCCGCTTCGGTGCCTCCTATGTTCCAAGAGAGGCGCTCGAATATACTGGTCACCGCCGCGACGCCGCCGTGGTGTTCCTCTCGCTCACTTATCTCCCTTTTTTAGAGCTCGATCTCCGTTTGACGCGTCAGCTGAACATTCCTAAAGGCAGCATTCATACTGTCGACCGTTCGCCCGTTGTACGGCTGCGTCTTTTTCGGCAGCGAGGATATCTTCCGGCGGTCGTCATCGGTCTGCACGACTTTCTTTCAACCATAGAATCCGGGGAAGCGCGCCACTTTGCCGCTTCCTATTTGGTCGTCACGCGTCGATTTGTCGGTAATACATGGGCCGTTGCGCCGACGGTAGGATTCAGTCGACCGCTCTATTCGCACAAACAGAGCGAGTTGGTCGGGTGGTTCGGCGGTTTGTCCATCGGCTGCCGCCGTTTTCCTTTTATGTCGCTGCTTTTCGATTATGCCAACGGTCTGCCGTCGATCGGAGCGGACTTTATTTTCGGCAAACACCTTCAGGCCAAAGCGGCCTGGATCGATTACCGATATTTCTGTTTTAATACCGGTTTGCAGATCAACCTTTTTGCGGTATTTAAGAAGTGAAGAAAGGAAATCGGCTGAGCAGGCGGAAGGTCCTGACGAGGCGGAGAAATCAAGGAGTAAAGTCATGAAAGCATCCAAAGGCATGGCAGCAAGAGTGTGCGGAGTGCTCCTCTGCTGCAGCGCAGCCCTCCTGTTGATGATCTCGGGTTGCCAGCAGAGGCTTCCCACCGAACCGCCGTCCCGAAATCTTACGACCGTGGGGACGGCGCAGGGCATAATGTGCAATCAGTCCGTAGTTTTTCAACAGGACATTTACCACGACCCGAAAACCAAAGAGTTCGTTACGGTCTTTCGCTTCGCCGATCTGCAGGGTACGGTCTTCGGAAAGGCAGAATTGACGACGGCGGCGGATCTGGTTACGCTCATCAACTCGAAAACCTACAACATCCCCGGCCAAACGACGCTGAAAGTGGGCGCCTACTTTACGATCAAGGTCACCATCACCACGCCTTCAGCGCGCCCGAATTACTATCAAATCGACGTCCAGCACGTCGGTAACGGCGACCAAGTGACCTTTTTTATTCCCAAGACGACGACTCGGCTGGCAAAATCGTCCGATACCGAAACGACTGAAGAGATCAACGCACCGCCGCCGCTTCTGGTGCCTGGCTTGTGCGGCCATGTGGTATTGCTTTGCCTTGGTTCCTGCGAAACCATGATGGAATCGCGCGACTGTCTGTTGAATTCACCGGCCTACTGCAGCCGCCGCGGCGTAAGCGATGCTTATATCGAAGGCAGCATGTCTTTGAAAAGCGGCTGTACAAAGTCCTGCCGTGTGATCTGCAAAAGCCACGATCAAGGGAAGATCGGACGCTGAGAATAACAGCTTTTCGTTGTGCAGAGGCCTTCACCTCTGCACAACTTTTTACATTCACCCCTTTGACTTTCTGAAAGCCGTTGTTTACTTTTTTGTCCGCGAGATTTCCTTCTAAAAAAGGAGCATGCCATGGGTTCTCTGCAACGGCTTTTCGTCCTCTTGGTCCTAAGCCTCTCCGTCGTTCATTCCGCTTCGGTCTATGAAAAAGAGCTCGTCATTCCCACCTACGGCGTCGAAGCGCCCGACCCCAATCCGCGGTTCTACACGGGGCGCGTCTATCAAGGCGCGCAAGGCCGAATTTACCCCTACCCCATTTCCGACGAGCTAACCAACGTCAAGCAGGACAAGAGCTACCGTGCCGTCTATTTGGAAAACGACTATATCCGCATCTGTGTGCTGCCGGAATTGGGCGGCCGCATCTTCGAAGCCGTCGATAAGACCAACGGCTATCACTTTTTCTACAAACAGAGCGTCATCAAACCGTCGTTGATCGGCATGTTGGGGGCATGGATTTCGGGCGGCGTGGAATGGAACTTTCCTCACCACCATCGTCCCCGCACCTTCATGCCGATGCAGTATACTCTTAAAAGCCATGACGACGGCAGTGTTTCGATTCAGCTCGCCGAACTCGACTACCGCGACCGCCTGCGCTTCTCCGTCACACTGACGCTGGAAAAGGACACCAACCGGCTCATCGCCGATCTTCGCTTCTTTAACCCCACTCCCTTCCCCAAATCGTTTCTCTATTTTGCCAATCCGGCCGTCCACGTCGATTCGACCTATCAGGTCATTTTTCCGCCCGAAGTCGAATATGTCGTTCAGCACGCCAAAAACGAATTCGCCTCGTGGCCCATTGCCGACGGCCGTTACGGCGGCTATGACTATCGTCAAATCGACATCAGTTGGTGGAAGAATCTGCCCAAGCCGGTCTCCTTTTTCGCCTGGGACCATACGTCCGACTATTTTGCCGGCTACAATCACGGCCTTCAGGCGGGAGTCGCCTACACGGCCGACGTCCACCTCGCCCCGGGGAAAAAATTCTTCACCTTCGGCTGCGGCGACGAAGGCAAAATGTGGGACAAAATGCTGACCGACAGCGACGGTCCCTACCTCGAACTGATGGCCGGCGCGTATTCCGATAATCAGCCGGATTACAGTTGGATTCAGCCGTACGAAGTCAAGAGCGTTCGCCAAATCTGGTTCCCCATCCGCAACCTCGGCGGCCTCAGCTACGCCGACAGCAACGGCGCCCTTTTTCTCAGTGCGTCCAACGGCCAAGTCATCTGCAATCTGAACAGCGTGCGCCGTCTGAAAGACGCCCGTCTGCAGATCTGCGCCGGCGACCGTCTTCTGACTGAACGGCTGCTGGACATTGCTCCCGACCAGCCCGTGCAGATCGTCCTTCCCTTGCCCCCGAATACAGCAGAAAGCGATCTGCGCGTCACCCTCTATCACGCAGACGGCCGTCGCCTGATGACCTACGCACCGATTCAGAAAAAGGGTGAGCCCATGCCCAAGCCGGTTGAGCCTCCTCCTCCGCCGCGGGAAGTAAAGACCGTCGAAGAGCTCTATCTGACCGCTCTGCGCTTGGTTGAGTTCCATAATCCGCTCATCGATCCCTATCCCTATTTAGAAGAAGCCCTCGCCCGCGACTCTGCCGACGTGCGCGTCAACACGCTGCTCGGTCAGCTTTATGCACAGCGCGGCATGTTCGAGGAAGCGGAACGTCACCTAAAGACCGCCGTATGCCGTTTGTCAGCGAATTATTCGCGACCCAAAGACGGCGAACCGCATTATCTCCTGGGCGTCGTGCAGAAAGCTTTGCACAAGGACGACGAAGCGTATGATTCCTTTTACCGTGCCGCCTGGAACTTTGGCCGGCGCGCCGCCGCCTATTTTTCCTTGGCCGAACTCGACTGTCGCCGCGGCGATCTGCTGCGCGCCCTCGAACACTTGAACGAAGCTCTGGCGGTCAACACGCAAAATACGCGCGCTCTAAATCTCAAAGCTGAAGTGCTTCGCAGCCTCGGACGAATCGCCGAGGCGGACCAAGCGCTGCGCGCCGTCGCTGCGATCGATCCGCTCGATCCGTGGCTTCTGCTGCAAAGCCCCTCCAATCCCGCCGCAGTTCGAAGCATGGAGACCGAGCTCGTTCAAGAGACGGCAACCTTCCTGGCCTCGGTAGGATTCTATCGCCGAGCGGCTGATTTATTGTCTCTGCTGCCTCCCGAGCGGCCGATGGTCCTTTTCGACCTCGCCTTCTACGAACTGAAGGCGGGCGAACGTGAAAAAGCTGCCGAACTGGTGCGTCGCGCCGCTTCTCTGTCGGTTGACTATTGTTTTCCTTTCCGCATCGAATCGATCGAGGTGCTGAACAGCGCCATAGCGCTCGCACCGGACAATGCGGTCCCTCATTACGCTTTGGGTAACCTGCTTTACGACCTGCAGCCGCAAAAAGCGCTTGCTTGTTGGGAGAAGGCCGTCGCCTTGAAGCCGGCCTTTCCCGAAGCGCTGCGCAACCTCGGCTTCGGAACCGCCCATACCCTGGGCGACCATGAGCGCGCCGCCGGTTATTACGAACGGGCGCTGCGCCTGAAACCGAACGACGCTCGACTGCTCTACGAACTCGACGTCATTTACGAAGAGATGAACGCACCCCTGGCAAAACGGCAGGCGCTCTTTAAAGCTTATGCGCAAGCCGCCAAGCGTCGCGACGACGCGCTGGCCCGCCGGACGGATGTGCAAGTGTTGGCGGGGCGATACGACGAAGCCATTCGAACGCTGAGGACGCACCATTTCAACGTGTGGGAAGGCGGCGGCGAAATCCACAACCTGTTCGTCGACGCGCACCTGCTGCGCGGCCTGCAGCACTTGGCCGCCGGCAGGCTCCTTCCGGCGCTGCAGGACTTGACGGCGGCGCTCGAATATCCGGACAACCTCGAGGTGGGACGACCGATTCACGATCCCCGTTCTTGTCGGACTTGGTATTTCATCGGCATGGCGAACGAGGCGCTGCAGCGGCATGAGGAAGCCCGGCAAGCCTATGAAAAGGCGGCCTCGCTCACGGTCGGCGGCGAGCTCCTCTTTTACAAAGCGGCGGCTTTGGAAAAACTGGGACAAGCCGAGCAGGCAGCCGCTCTTTTTCGTTCCCTGCGCGAAAGCGGCGAGACGATGCTGCGCCGCGAGGCCGACATCGATTTCTTTGCCAAGTTCGGCGAACGAATCAGCAGCAACAAACGGCTCGCGCAAGCGCATTATCTCATTGGGCTCGGAGCCTTGGGCCTCGGCGACCGCGCGACCGCCAAAGCCGAATTTGAACGAGCGGCCGGGTACAACGGCCATAACCCTTGGATCAACTGTTATTTGAAGACACTCAAATGAGCCACAGACCCATGACACGCCGCACGGCGCTGCGCGGCCTCGCGCTTGCCTTTGGAGCATCTTTGGTCGACTGCCGACCGATTCGAACCGACCGCCGCTTCCGCTTTTGTCTAAACACCGGAACCATCAACGGGCGGCAGTTAGGGCTGCAAAAGGCCTTGGAAATCGCTTCCAGAGCCGGCTACGACTCGGTCGAAATATGGGTGCGCGACCTCAACGAATGTCTGGCCTCCGGGGCTAAGGCCAAAGAGATCGCTTCCCTCGCGAGAAACCTCGGCCTGACGATTGAGAATGCGATCGACTTTCTCCCATGGCTGGTCAACGATGAAGGCGAACGCCGCGCCGCGCTGGAGCAGATGCGGCGCACCATGGAACTCCTTCGCGAGATCGGCTGCCCGCGCATCGCCGTCCCCCCCGCCGGTGCCGTAGCCGAGCGCATTGACCTTTTCGTCGCCGCGGAACGATTTGCGCCGGTCATCACTCTCGGCGAGGAGATCGGCGTGCTTCCCCAGCTCGAAGTGTGGGGCTTTTCTCAAACCCTTCGAACGCTCGGCGAGGCGCTGTTCATCGCCGCTCAGTGCGGCAGCCGCTCCGTCGGCATTCTGGCCGATGTCTATCACCTCCATAAAGGCGGAACGCCCTTCGAGGCGCTGCATTACCTTCCGGCGGAAACGCTGCAGATTTTTCACGTCAATGACTATCCAGAAAAACCCCGAGAGCAGCTTACGGACGCCGACCGAGTCCTCCCCGGAGACGGTCTTGCACCCTGGCCGTGGCTGACTGAGCTATTGGAGAAAAAGTCTCCCGTCGTCCTTTCGCTCGAGCTGTTCAACCGCAGCCTTTGGGAATTGGAACCGCTGACCGCGGCCAAGCTGGGTTTGGAAAAAATGAAGCGGGCCGTTCAGGCTTCATAAGTTAAGGACGCCGTTAAAAATGAAAGGCAGACGCATGAACAGAAGAACGTTTATCAAAACGACCGCCGCCGGCAGCCTCTTGATGGGAGCGCCTGCCGTCATTGGAAAGGCGCCGAAGCGCTTCCGCACCGCCCTCATCGGTTCCGGCTGGTGGGGCATGAACATCGCACGAATGGCGCTGCAATCCGGCGAAGTCGAAATGGTCGCCCTTTGCGACGTCGACCGCAGCATTCTAACCCAGGCCGCCGACGAAATCGAATCGCTGACCGGCAACAAACCCAAAATGTTCAAGGACTATCGCGAGCTCCTGCACGAAATCAAGCCGGACATTGCCATTGTGGCCACGCCGGATCATTGGCATGCGCTTCCCACCATCGAAGCGATCAAGGCGGGAGCCGACGTCTATGTGGAAAAACCGATCGGCCACACCATTCTCGAAGGCCGCGCCATGGTGAACGCGGCGCGCGCCTACGGTCGCGTTGTCCAGGTGGGCACGCATCGCCGCGTGTCGCCGCACAATATGGCGGCCATCGAGTTTCTCAAAAAGGGCGGCGCCGGCAAAATCGGCTTTATTCGCGCCTTCGTCTATTCTGAAGGCGGGCCCGGCCGCATGACGCCGGACGAAGAGCCGCCGGAAGGCCTGGACTGGGACTTTTACTGCGGCCCTGCCCCCTATCGCCCCTTCAACCGCCGCATTCACCCTCGGGGCTTCCGTCAGTTTCTCGACTTTGCCAACGGCACGCTGGGGGATTGGGGAATCCACTGGATGGATCATATTCTTTGGTGGAGCGAAGAGCTGTACCCCCGTTACATCTGCTCCTCCGGCGGCCGCTTCATTGCCGAGGACAATCCCGATGCACCGGACACACAGTGCGTAACGTTCCAATTCGAAAGCTTTGCCGCGGTGTGGGAAAACCGCCGTTACGCTGGAAACGAGGCGGAAAAACACCCGCTCGGCATCTATTTTTACGGAACCGAAGGCATCGTACACATCGGTTGGCACGACGGCTGGACTTTTTACCCTGCAAAAAAGAGCGGCAGCATCATCCACGAAGAGCCCCGGCTGCACAAACCGGACGATCAAAACATACCCGAGCTGTGGGCCGACTTTTTACGATGCATCAAATATCGGCAGCGGCCGGTGTGCGACATCGAGATTCTGCACCGATCGACCAACATGAGTCTGCTCGGCATGCTGTCGCACAAGCTCGGCCGCGGTATCCGTTGGGACGGCGAAGCGGAGCGTTGCCCCGGAGACGACGAAGCCAATGCTCTGCTCAAACGCCCGTACCGTGCGCCTTGGGTCTACCCGCAGGTTTGATTTTGACCAAAGCAAACGGCCGTCAAGGCGCCTGGGTGCGGCGGGATTTTTCTCGGCACCCCGAATGGGGAAGCGTTGTGCAACGATCTTCGGCCGAATTAACAAGACGGCGGCCGCATTCTCGCCTTAACGGCAAAGGAAAAAAAGATTGAAGGAAATTTTCCCCTCTTCCGGGCTGTTCTTTCAACCGCATTCACAATGAATAGATTTTTTCCTTGGCAAAAATACAATATATAGGTTTTTTAACTTGACAGCCCGCTTTTATTTCTCTATATTGCTCACGGTTGATGCGACCCCGGGAAGGTCGGGCAGCGCACCCGACGATCATCAATCAGCAGTTCATTTATTTTAGCACTCCGTCACCAACGAGGGGAATCATGAAAAAAGCTGAACTTCAGATAGAGTTCGACGATTTGGCACCTCAGCCTGAGGAGCTGAAAAAGATTTTCGCGCTGCCGTCGAACGGCAGCGCCAAGAAGCTGCAGATCGTCCGCTATTTTACCAAGCCCGGCCGTCATCCTTATGATGAAATCGAGTGGGAGCTGCGTACGGCGTCCATTACCAACGACAAGGGCGCGGTACTTTTCAATCGCGACAACATCGAAGTGCCTGCGAGCTGGTCGCAGACCGCCATCAACATCGTGGCGTCGAAATATTTTCATACCTATCTCGATCGGGGGAAGCAGGAAAGCAGCGTCAAAGAGATGATCAACCGCGTCGTGTTGACGCTCAAAGCCTGGGGCTTGAAGGACAACTACTTTTCCTCTCAGGAGGAAGCCGAGATCTTTTCCGCCGAGCTGACCCATTTGCTCGTCAATCAGATGGCCTCCTTCAACAGCCCCGTTTGGTTCAACCTGGGTTGTGAAGAAAAGCCGCAGTGCTCCGCCTGCTTTATCAACTCGGTGGAAGACACGATGGAGTCGATCCTCGAATTGGCCAAAACCGAGGGGCTGCTGTTCAAGTGGGGTTCCGGGACCGGCACCAATTTTTCCACGCTGCGTTCGTCGAAGGAACGGCTGTCGACCGGCGGTTTGGCTTCCGGCCCGGTTTCCTTCATGCGCGGCTATGACGCCTTTGCCGGCGTCATCAAATCGGGCGGCAAAACGCGGCGTGCGGCCAAGATGGTCATTCTCAACGTCGATCATCCGGACATTGTGGAGTTCATCAACTGCAAGGCGGCGGAAGAGAAAAAGGCTTGGGCGCTGATCGATGCCGGCTACGACGGCAGCTTTAACGGCGAGGCCTACAGCTCGGTCTTTTTTCAGAATTCCAACAACAGCGTGCGGGTGACGGATGAATTTATGAAGGCGGTCGAGGAAGACCGCGAGTGGTGCACGCGCGCCGTCACCACCGGCGAAATCATCGACCGCTATCGAGCGCGCGATCTGATGAAGCAGATTTGCGAAGCAGCGCACATCTGCGGCGACCCGGGCATTCAGTTTCACACCACGATTAACCAGTGGCACACGTGTCCCAATTCGGCGCCGATCAACGCTTCCAATCCCTGCAGCGAATACATGTTCGTCGACGACTCTTCCTGCAATCTGGCATCGCTGAACCTGCTCAAGTTCGTCAACAAGAAGGGCAACTTTGACATCGAAGCGTTCCGCCGCGCCGTGCACATCATGATCATCGCTCAGGAGATCATCGTCGGCAACGCTTCCTATCCGACGGACAAAATCACCGCCAACAGCCATCGTTTCCGGCCGCTGGGCCTGGGGTACGCCAACCTCGGAGCGCTGCTCATGTACTTCGGCATGCCGTACGACAGCGCCGAAGGCCGTGCCATGGCCGCGGCGATCACGGCACTGATGACCGGCCAGGCCTATTTGTCGTCGGCTATCCTTGCCGGCTCCGTGGGGCCCTTCTCGGAGTTCGAGAAGAACCGCGAGCCCATGCTGAAAGTCATCAAAATGCATCAGGAAAAGGTCGACGAAAAGATCGACTCGAAACTGGTGCCGTCGGACTTGTTGGCCGCGGTTCGCGAAGTATGGAGCGATGCCCTCGAACTGGGCGGCCGCTACGGCTATCGCAACGCTCAGGTTACCGTCCTTGCGCCTACAGGCACCATCGGCTTTATGATGGACTGCGACACCACCGGCATCGAACCGGAGCTGGCGCTGGTGAAATTCAAGAACCTGGTCGGCGGCGGACAAATCAAGTTGGTCAACAACACCGTCAAATCGGCGTTGAAAAGGCTGCGCTACAGCGACGAGCAGATCAAGGACATTCTGGCTCACATCGATCAGTTCGACACCATAGAAGGCGCCCCCCACATCAAAGAGGAGCATCTGCCGGTCTTTGACTGCGCCCTCAAACCGCGGAACGGAAAGCGCTTCATTCATCACATGGGGCATGTGCGAATGATGGCCGCTGTGCAGCCCTTCCTTTCCGGCGCCATCTCAAAAACGGTGAACATGCCGTCCGATGTCACGCCAGAAGACATCTTTGAGACCTACATGCAGGCATGGAAGATGGGATTGAAATCCATCGCCGTTTACCGCGACGGCTCGAAGCGGACGCAGCCGCTGTCGACGGGGAAGAGTGATGACGCCGGCAACGTGACGCCTTTGGGATCTCGCGGCATCCGTCGCCGGCTGCCGGACGAAAGAAAGGCAATTACGCACAAGTTCGAAATCGGCGGGCATGAGGGCTATCTGACGGTAGGCGAATACGAGGACGGCACGCCGGGCGAAATCTTTATCCGCATGGCCAAAGAGGGTTCAACGGTTTCCGGCCTCATCGACGTCTTTGCCACCGCCATTTCCATCGGCCTTCAGAGCGGCGTGCCGCTCGAGACATTCGTCCGCAAGTTTTCCCACACGAGGTTCGAACCGTACGGTTACACCAACAATCCCAAGATCCGCATCGCTAAATCGGTCGCCGACTATATTTTCCGTTGGCTGGAGATGAGGTATCTCCGCCCTTCAGAGGAAGAAGCGGCCGCAGAACCGCCGGAGCATGAGATGACGCATGTGGAGAGCCGCAATCTTGAGCAGCAAATGGCCAAGCAACAGAGAATGCGGGTTTCTACCACATTCGAGCTCCAGCAGGACGCCCCCACCTGTTCCAATTGCGGCAGCATTATGGTTCGTAACGGCGCCTGCTACAAGTGTCTGAACTGCGGCGAAACCAGCGGCTGTTCATGATTTTCACCAACTGACATGGTGAAGCACCGCACTGCGCTCCAAGAAAAAAAGGCGCTGCAGATCTGCAGCGCCTTTTTTCTTTCAGTGGAAAAGGCCTTTCATAGGTTTCGAAGTGCTTCCGCGCGATCCTTAAAGAGTGTAATTTGATCCTGCAGTTGAGCGATCGTGATCAGGGTCTGAACTCTTTTCTGCAGATTGCACAGCGCAAAGCGTGCACCCAAATCACGCGCCTGACGGTATCCCAACAAAACGGCACCCAAGCCGGAGCTGTCGGCGTATTGAACATTCTCCAAATCGAGAAGCACCTTCTTCCCTTTTTGGATGTGCACTAAAAGCTGGGCCTTCAGATCCGGAGAAATTCGGGTATCCAGTCTTTCCTCGTCGAGCTTGATGATGTCGACGCCGTTTTCGCTTTCCAAAGAAAACTTCATCTATCATAACCTCCGGGATTCGTAATTAATATGACTCGAACGATCGAGTCGCGTGTGCGGTCGGTTTCTAAGCTCCAACCAGCGCCAGCCGCACAACTTCACGCACCGTTTCACTGCAGTCCAACGTTTCCAGGTCTTTTTCGCAGAACCAGCCGACGGCTTCGGCATCATCTCCGGCTTTCAGAACGCCCTCCACGTAATCGGCACAATACTCCAGCACCACCATGTGATAAAGGACGTCTTGCGCTTCTTTTTGGATGAATTCGTAGACGGTGAGGAACCGAAGCCTGTCGATTTTCAACCCGCACTCTTCAAGAATCTCTCTTCGGGCGGCCTCTTCGATCCGTTCTCCCACTTCGATCATGCCGCCCGGAACGGCCCACCGGCCTTTGGCCGGTTCGCGGCCTCGACGAACGAGAACAAAGCGATCGCCGTCTTTAACGAGCACGCCCACCCCCAGGCGCGGAACCGAGGGCAGACGACGTGCCGTTTCATCCCGCCGATCGCTGCTCATGAGGATCCATACGGTTCATTCCCACTCGTCGTCGCCTTCCCACTCCGGCGTGCCGTCGAGCCAGTCGTTATCCTCCATCTCGTCCCACTCGTCCTCATCTTCTATGAACTCCTCATCCTCCTGTTCGTCTTCCTCTTCCTCCAATTCATCCTCCTCCCAGCCTTCGTCTTCCCAGAAAGACTCTTCCCATTCCTTGTCTTCTACGCCCAAGGCCGCTTCGTCCGGTTCCTCGACCCACTCTTCTTCTTCAATGACCTCGTCCAAGGATTCTTCGGAAGGCTCTTCTTCGTCGTAAAGGCTGAACTCCTCCTCTTCCTCTTCAGCATCGTCTTCAGCTTCGAATTCGAAGGAATCGTCGGAGAAATCGTCGTCGTCTTTGTATGCGCTGCTCATCCCTACCTCATCACTTGAATCAATTTTCTCCCAAATTTCGGCGTAAAGTATCAAACGCCTTTTTAAGATGCAAGATTTTTTTCTGTTTCGGTTCTGTTCCGCCGATCGAAAAGATTGCTCTTGCTCATGCAACGTTTCAAAGAATATTTGGTTTCCGCCGTCGGTCGTTTGCGAGAAGCCGCCGTTCTCATCCGATCACGGCCAAGCGGTTCCCGTTACAGACAACACCCCCACGTGGCCGCAGCTTTTGCCAAGCTTGTCGGTATGCGCTAAAGGGCCGAGGGCGCGGAGGGCTCCCGTCATTTCGGCCCGCACCGCCCCTCAGCCGTTTCGAACTATTTCAGAAAAAGCTCAATGACCGGCACGATGACCTCCGGCTGCTTTACAGGAAGATGCAGGGTAATGCCCTCTTTCGTTCCTTTATCTTCGTGAAAGCGAATTTCGGAAGCATCGTTGAGCAATTGGGCATATTTCACCTTTCCGGCGTAGCCGTCCAGGTAAAGCTCACTGAAGGGCCAGTCCAGCACGTGGACGTACAACCGATTCAGCTTCGGGTGATAGGTCAACAAACAGTTCTGCGGTCGTTTGAACTCCGCGGGCGCTTCCGTGCAACCGTAAATCGAGCGGTTGTGCAGTTTCATCCAGACGCCGTATGCGGCCAAGCGGTTTAACGCCCGTTCGTCGAAGGTTCCTCGTGCGGTCGGCCCGACGTTCAAAAGCAAGTTGCCGCCCTTGCTCACGGTTTCGATGAGCATGACCACCAATTGCCGCGGCGATTTCCATGTATCCTCGTCCCGATGGTAACCCCAGGAACCGGAGAAGGTCTGGCAGGTTTCCCAAGGCACCCGTTTGCCGTTCTCCTGAACCCATTCGCGGGGCATGAACTGCTCCGGCGTTTTAAAGTCCCATCCCCACGGCTTGTCCATCAGATCGGCGCGGTCATTGATGATGATTCCCGGCTGCAGCTCGCGGATCATCTTGACCAGCCGTTCCGACTGCCAATCGTTTCGCCCTTTGCCGTCTTCGCCGGGATAGGAAAAGTCGAGGAAAAGGCAGTCGATGGTGCCGAATTCGGTCATCAGCTCCTTGACCTGATTGTAGACATAGTCCGCATAGCGTTTCATGTCGCGGTTTTTGTTCTTGGCCCGCTCCTGCGGGTTGTCGCGCAGCGGGTGAAAGCGGTCTACGGTAAAATCGGGATGATGCCAATCGATCAGTGAATAGTAAAAGCCGACCTTCAGTCCCTCAGCGCGAAAGGCTTCCACCATAGGTTTCAAAAGGTCTTTGCCCCAGGGGGTGTTGGTGGCCTTATAGTCCGTGTATTTGCTGTCCCACAGACAAAAACCTTCATGGTGTTTGGTGGTGACGACGAAATAGCGCATGCCGGCTTCTTTGGCGGCTTTGGCCCATTGAGCGGGGTCGTAGAGATCGGGGTAAAAAAAATCAAAGTACTTTTGATACTCGGAATCGGGGATGCGTTCATGGTTTTTAACCCACTCGTGGCGCGCCGCCATGGCATAAAGACCCCAATGAATGAACATGCCGAAACGCGCTTCCGTCCACCATTCCATCCGCTGAGCCTTTTGTTCCGGTGTTTCGATCCATTCGGCGGTGCGGCCGAGATTCAAATAAAGCAGCAGAAACAGAACTGACCTTTTCACAAGCACCTCCTCTGGTTTGTCAGCTTCGCTTTACATTCGCCATAGGCCGAACCAAGCGGCGATCATCCGCCCAATTCGCTACGGACGTCATCCCTGCAGACGGCTATCTTTCGACCAAAGACCTGAACGAGACACCGCTCATCGTGACGGGCTCGGCGCGATAGCTGAAGACGATGCGCCGATCGGTGATGCGAAACTCGGGATGAGTGCGCGGGCTCCAACTGTCGTCGCCGCCCAAGCCGGCCTGCCGCCAATCGATGTTCAGTGTGGTAAACGGCGCCTCCTCGATGTCGGTGATGTGCTTGGCCGCCGTCAGGTTTTCCAACGAATAAAAAGTGGCGCTGAATTCAAAGGCCGGAAGACCTTTGACGAACAGTCCGGTGCGGCCGTTATGAATGAGCAGCTCGGTGACATCGCAGCGGTTGCCGTTTTCCTGCGGTTTAACATAGGGAAAATAGAGATCATGAACGTCCCTCGCGTACACGCCGAAGCGGGCGCTCTCCTTGCGGTCGACATAATTTTCATGCGGCCCTCTGCCCAGCCATTGCACTTGTTCGAACTCTTTACGCAGCAGCCATTCCACGCCGACTCGAGGAAGCGTTTTCACGGCTTCAGGTACGGACAGATCGAGGATCGTCGTGATGCCGCCGCCGTCGACAAGATATTCGATGGTTGCAGGAGCGCTGCCGAGGCGGGTGTGCAGCAGGCCGCGGGCAATAATGCGCACCGGCTCACCCTTTTCGATGCGAAGGGATTCGACCTTCCATTCAGCTTCCTGCAGGCCGTAACGCCGCCATTGCGCTACGAAACTCGCACCGCCGCCGCCGTCGTCGTTATCCGTAGGCGCGCGCCAGAGATTGATCCGCGGCCCGCGTTGCAGGAGCTCCTCATTGCCGCATTTTAACGAAAGCCACGTAGCCGACTTTTTATCGAATACGGCGCGCCAAGTCGGGGCGGTAAAAATCGCGAACGCCTTGTCCTCTTTCATGTTCACCTTGGCCGGAGCGGACGCGTCCGCCGCCTTTTCTCGGAAAGGAAATACAAACTGCTCGCCTGCCAGGGTATAGCCCGCCGGCGCCCACGGTTGATCCTCCTTCAGCTTTAAATCGATGTTGAGGAACCAGCGATCGCCCGGCTCCAACGCCGCCGTCATTGCCCCCAGATCATAGACGCGCGACTCGCCGGGCGGAACATCAAGCTGCTCGATGACGCCCGACTTTACCTTTTCGAACGGCGTTCTCAGCTCCCATTCGAGGCGGAGAAAATCAAGGGAACGAAAATCGTAGCGATTCTCGACGCCGATGATGCCGCCGTGCAAGTCGACGGCTTTGATGTTCACATACTGGAAGACCTTTTTCACCTCTTCCATGGCCGGCTGCGGCCGCCGGTCGGGATTGACTACGCCGTTACAGCAGAAATTGGCGTCGTTTGGTATGTCGCCGAAATCGCCGCCGTAAGCGAAAAAGGTTCGGCCGTCCTCCGTCTTTTTATAAAGTCCCTGGTCGACAAAATCCCAAATGAAAGCGCCCTGCATCCGAGGATGAGAATCGAACAGGTCCCAGTATTTGCGAAGATTTCCGGTGCTGTTGCCCATGGCGTGGGCGTACTCGCACAGAATCACCGGCCGCGTGGTATCCCGATTCGCCAAATCGATGATTCCCTGCAGCGAAGGATACATGACGGAGATGATGTCGTACTTGGACAGGCCGTGGATGTAGGCCGGCGTCCGGCTCTCGTAGTGGATCGGTCGAGTGGGGTCGAGCGCCTTCATCTCACGGTACATGGTGTCGAAATGGGTACCGTAGCCGCTCTCGTTTCCCATTGACCAGATGATGACCGACGGATGATTCTTATCGCGATGAACCATGGCCGTTCCGCGCGTCACAAAGGCCGCTTCCCATTCCGGCTTTTCGTCGAGGTAGATCCGCTTGTCCGACCACAGCTCATGGGTTTCCACATTGGCTTCACCCATCAGATAGATGCCGTACTCATCACACAATTCGTACCATCGCGGCTGGTTCGGATAGTGGCTGGTGCGCACGGCATTGATGTTGTGCTGCTTCATCAAACGGATATCCTTAAGCATGGTCTCCTCCGTGACGCTCCGACCGCAGTCCGGCTGAATTTCATGGCGGTTCACGCCCTTTAGGGTTATCGCCTTCCCGTTCACCAAAAGGCGGCCTTCTTTGATCTCCACTTTGCGAATGCCGATCTTTCTGCTGGTCGCTTCGAGCACGCGGCCCTGCGAATCGAGCAGTTCAAGAGAAAGCACGTAAAGATGGGGAAGCTCGGCGCTCCAAAGCTTCGGCTGCTGCACGGTGCCGGCAAGTTCGATGGATGTCTCCTGGCCTGCTCCGATCGAGGCGACGCCGGCTTCAGCGGGAAAAGCGTCCTGCAACGTCGCCCGAACCTTTGCATTGCGAACGGGTGCGGCAGCGAGGTTTCTGAGCGCCGCCGTAACTCGCACACGGGCGGTGCTAAAGTCTTCGGCCGGTTCGGTGACGACGGTAAAGTCGCGCAGAAAGAGCCGCGGCCGTGCCGCCAAATAGACGTCGCGGAAGATGCCTCCGAGCCGCCAAAAATCCTGGTCTTCCAGGTAGCTGCCGTCGGACCAGTTGATGACCTTGGCCGCCAATACGTTCTCTCCCTCGCGCAGGAACGGCGTCAGATAGAACTCGGCGGGCAGCATGCTGTCCTGGCTGTAACCGACGAACACGCCGTTGAGCCAAAGATAAAAGGCCGAAGCGACGCCGTCGAAATGGATAAAGACTTCTTTGTCTTTCCAATCCTTCGGCAAAGAAAAAGTGCGGCGATAGAGGCCGGTTTCGTTATAGTCGTGCGGCACGAACGGCGGGTTGGCCGGGAAAGGATATTTGATGTTGGTGTAATGCGGCCGCCCATAGCCGTGAAGCTGCCAGTTCGAGGGGACCGGCAAAAGACTCCATGTTTCATCGGGATAATCGGCGGCGAAAAAGCCCTCCGGCGCACTGTCGGGGCTGGTCAAGAACTTGAACTTCCAGTCCCCGTTCAAATAGAGCAGCCTTTCGGAGGTTGCGGGCTTGAAGGAAAGCGACGAAGAACGATCGGGGAAAGGATAGAACGTTGCGTGTGGCTTTTCTTTGTTGACGGCGATAATTTCAGGGTTTTCCCATTCTTCGACGGCAAGCAGAGTGCCGACGAGAACAAACGCCATGAGCGCGCAGGGCAAAAGACGACGGAATTTCACGGCGAAGCTCCTTCTGTTCGTTGATCAGCCGATGAGGGATGAATGCGGCGGGAAAATAGGAAATTGTCTCCAATTTGCCAATAAAAAAAGCCCGTCAAGATCACTTGACGGGCTTGTACGCCCGGCGGGAATCGAACCCACAACCCCTAGCTCCGGAGGCTAGTGCTCTGTCCAGTTGAGCTACGGGCGCTTTTGCTATGACAATTTACAAATTTTTTTCGCAGAAATCACGGTATTTTTTAGCAGCATGGCGATGGTCATGGGGCCGATTCCGCCGGGCACGGGCGTAATGGCCCCCGCCACCTCGACGGCGGAAGTGAAATCGACATCGCCGACCAAACGGTATCCTCTTGGATCGGCAGGATCATCGACACGATTGACGCCGACATCGAGGACAACGGCGCCGGGCTTGATCATCGCACCGGTGACGAAATTCGGCCGACCGGCAGCTACGGCCAAAATATCGGCCTGCAATGTATATCTCGAGAGATCGCCGGAGCCGGTATGACACACCGTGACCGTGGCGTTGGCCCAGGGCTTCTTTTGCATCATCAACACGGCGAAGGGCATACCGACGATGCCGCTGCGGCCGACCACCACCACGTGCTTTCCGGCAGGATCGTAACCGTAGGCTTTGAGCAGTTCCTGCATGCCAGCAGGCGTGCAGGGCACAAAGGTCTCTTCGCCGTTCGCCAGGCGGCCGCGATTGATGGGGTGGAATCCGTCCACATCCTTGTCCGGCCGCACGGCCTCCAAAACGCGCTTTTCGCTGATGTGCTTCGGCAACGGCAATTGAATTAAAATGCCGTGCACCGATTCGTCCTCGTTGAAGGTGCGGACGACCTCCAAGAGTTGGTCCTCTGCGGTCTCTGCCGGCAGATGCGTGGTGGCCGACCGAATGCCGACCTTTTCACAGGCTTTCTGTTTCATGCGCACATAGGCCTGCGAGCTGGGGTTGTCGCCGACCATAATTACCTCCAGCCGCGGAACAACGCATTTTTCCTTCAGGGCCGTCACCTCTTCGGCCACTTGTTGATGAATCGTTTCGGCGACCTTTTTGCCATCGATGATTACCGCGCTCATCCCTGCCCTTTCGCAAGATGAATTCGCTCAATAGATACGGCTCGCCCGCTGCCCGCATCGACGGTGACGGTGACGCCGCTGAGGCGGACATCGGCCGAGGCGGTCTGATAGTATTCCGGTATTCCGGTAAGAAATCGCTTTACGGCGACCTCGGTGTCGAGGCCGATGACTGAATCGTGGGCGCCGGTCATGCCGACGTCGCTGATGAAGGCGGTGCCGCGCGGCAGAATCCGCTCATCGGCCGTCTGCACATGCGTGTGCGTGCCGATGACGGCGCTCACCTTCCCATCCAAATAGTGGGCAAGGGCGCATTTTTCCGCCGTCGCCTCCGCATGCAGGTCGACGATGATGACTCGCGCCTGTCGTTTCAAGCGATCGACCAACTCGTCGGCACAGCGGAAGGGGCAATCGATCGGATACATGAACGCCCGCCCCTGCAGATTGATGACGGCGACCGGAACATCGGCTCCGCTGTTCACGACCACCGCTCCTTTGCCCGGTGCAGCCGGGGGATAATTGGCGGGACGCAGTACACGGTCGCTCTGGTCCAGGTAGCGGCGGAATTCGGCAAAGGTGAAGGTGTGATTGCCGCCGGTGATGACATCCACGCCCAGCGCAAAGTATTTGTGCGCCAGTTCTTCGGTAAGCCCTTTGCCCTGGGTGCCGTTTTCACCGTTGGCGATCGTCAAATCGACGTGACGGCGCTCTTTCAGCACCGGCAGCCAAGCGGCAAGCGCCTCATACCCCGGCTTGCCGACGACATCGCCGATGAACAGAACGGTAACCGTGCCTTTGTCCTGCGCCATCGTCATCCGCCTTACTTGGCGTAATCTACGGCGCGGTACTCACGAATGACCGTCACCTTTATTTGACCGGGGTATTCCATTTCGTTTTGAATTTTCTCGGCGATATCGCTGCTGAGCTGTTCGGCCATGGCGTCGTCGATTTTTTCGTGCTCGACCATGACGCGAATCTCTCTGCCGGCTTGGATGGCGTAGGCGTTTCCGACGCCGCTGAAGGATTTGGCGATGTTTTCGAGCGCCTCCAGCCGCTTGATGTAGGTCTCGAGCGTTTCACGCCGCGCACCGGGTCGCGAGCCGCTGATGGCGTCCGCCGCCCTTACCAGAACCGCGATCGGCGAAATCGGCTCCACATCCTCATGATGTGCGGCGATGGAGTTGACGACGATCGGATGCTCGCCGTACTTTTTGGCAAGCTCGGCGCCGATTTCCGTGTGCGTGCCTTCGGTATAGCGGTCGATCGCCTTGCCGATGTCGTGCAGCAGTCCGGCGCGTTTAGCTAAAGTGCCGTCAAGTCCGAGCTGCACCGCCATCAGCCCCGAAAGAAAAGAGACTTCAATGGCGTGCTGGAGGTTGTTCTGGCCGTAGCTGGTGCGGTATTTAAGCTTTCCAAGCAGCTTTTTGATTTCGATCGGCGCATCGCCGACGCCGGTTTCCAACAGAGCCTTTTCGCCGATTTCGACCAGCTTTTCTTCCATCTCTTCGGTCGTCTTTTTGACGACCTCTTCGATGCGGGCCGGGTGAATACGGCCGTCGGCCACCAGCCTTTCGAGCGCCAGCTTGGCGATCTCGCGGCGGAAAGGATCAAAGCCGGAAAGCACCACGGCTTCCGGTGTGTCATCGACGATCACCTCGACGCCGGTCGCCTGTTCGAACGAGCGAATGTTCCGCCCTTCACGGCCGATGATGCGGCCCTTCATCTCATCGTTCGGCAGATTGACCACCGACACCGTGGTCTCGGTGGAGTGATCGGCCGCGGTGCGCTGTATGGCCTGAACGATGATCTCTTTGGCCTCGCGATTGGCCGCCTGCCGTGCCCGATCCTTGATTTCCTTCACCTCGCGGGCAACGGCCTGTTTGGCCTTTTCCAGAAGGTTGTTCATGAGGATGCGCTTGGCCTCCTCATTACTGAGGCCGCTGATCTTTTCCAACTGGCGGTTCTGCTCGGCGATTTTGTTTTCCAACTCCGACTGCAGTTTCGTGGTGCGCTCGATACGGCTCCTCAATCCCACCTCGAGCTGTCTGATTTCCTCTTCCTTTTTCGTCAACTGCTCCTGACGGTGCTCCAGAGACTGCTCGCGGGCGGCCAACTTGTTTTCCAGCTTGGCCAGCTCCGCCCTTCGCTGCTTCAGCTCGTTTTCCAGATTCTGTTTGAGCCGCAGATACTCGTCGCGGGCCTCGAGCTGTTTCTCCCGCTTCAGAGCCTTCGCTTCATTTTCAGCTTCGGAAATGATCTTTTCGGCGAGCTTTTCCGCATTGGCGACTTTGCTCTGCCCCACGTGCTTCGACATCAGCCATCCGCCGGAAAAGCCGAGGATGCCGACGATCAATGCAATGACTAGTGTTATGCTGTCCATTTCCCCTCCGTCAAAAAAAGCCCGGATTGCGCTTTTCTGACTTTGGTTAACATGCTATGAAAAGCAGCACGTCAATCACTGAACGCCAGAAAACCGACCCGGGACTTTGATAGAGAGAAACCGCCTTCAGGCGGTATGGGTGATGCTGTCAGCCCTTTACCTGCTCATCAACCTCCGAAAGGCCTTCAATGCCAAGCTCCAACTCCCGCGTGAGCCGGATGATCTTTTCCTTCAGGTCCTGACAATCTCCCGATCCCTGCCGTCGCTGCTGAAACAGTTCTTCGGCAATGTTGAGAGCGGCGAGAATGGCGATCTGATGCACCGGACGATTCATTTTTACGGCATGAATTTCCCGCATCTTTTGGTCCACATAGGCTGCAACCTTGAGAATTTCGCTCTCCTCCGATTCCGCCCGCAGCAAATACTCGGATCCAAAGATATTGACCTTGAAGTTTTTTTTTTCGCTATCCATCCAACCTTGACACAGAGAACCTGGTCAGCGGCATCACCTTTCCGCCCGCATTACTCCAAGAGCCGAACCTTGTCGATCTTTTCCACCAGCTCCTGAAGGCGGGCCTTCAACTTCATTTCTCTCGCTTGAAATTCTTCCAAAAGTCCCAACTGGTCTTTCGGGACGGCCGCGAGCTGACGACGCAGCTCGGCGATCTCCCGTTCCTTTTGTTCAATGATCCTTTCGAGTTCCTGCTTTTCGCCGATTAACGTTTCAATGGTCTTTTTCTGCTCGGCGATCTTTTTGAGCGCCTGCCGTACACGAGACTCCAGCAGTTCGAAAATCGATCCCTGCTCCATGCTCAACTCGGCCTCAGCTCCGCTCCGAATTCCTCTTTCAAGCGGGCCAAAATGCGCTCGACCGCCTCGTTTACTTCATCCTCGTTTAACGTACGCTCTTTTGAAGAAAAAGTCAACGAAAAAGCTGCGCTCTTCTTTCCGGCCGGCACCTGCTCGCCGACGTAAAGGTCGAACAGATGAATCGATGCCAGGTACGGCTTGCCCGCTTCGCGAATCGCCTGTTCGAGGCGGCCGACCGGCACTTGGCGATCCAGAATCAACGCCAAATCGAAAGGCGACGACGGGAACCGCGGTACGGGCTGATATTCCCTCTTCAGCCGCCGCTGCTCGAATAACAGACTAAAGTCGAGCCGGAACGCATAAAGATCGCAAGTTTTCAGTTTGAAAAGAGCACAAATCTCGCGTCTAATTTTTCCATAGCTGCCGAGATAGTTGCCGCCCGACAAAAGTCCGACGGCTTCTGCATCCCAAATCGGCTCGCGCGGCGACGTTATTTCGACGTCGGCGATGCCGACGGCACGCAACAGGTGTTCGACCGCCCCTTTGACATCATAAAAGTCAAAGGCCGCGGGCGGCTGATTCCACTCTTTCGTGAGACGCATGCCGCAATAAAGCCCGCCGACCTGCGTTCGTTCTTCAATTTTCCCTTGAAGCTTCCAAGCCGATTCGCCGATTTCGAACAGACTCAAATCCTGCATCTGCCGATTTCGGTTATAGACCGCGGTCGCGATCAACGATTGGAGGATGTCGGTTCGGAACACCTCAAGATCGGCGCTCAGGGGATTCAGAAGCGCAACGCACTCAAAGCCCTCGGGCAAAAAGGCTTCGGCGATTTTTCTCGGGACCAGATTATAGGCGACCGTTTCCCGAAAGCCCGCCCCAGCGAGCGTTCGCCGGAGATAATCTCGGAAAGCGTCTTTGGCATTGGCTTCCTGAAGCTGGTTGATTCGAGGCGCCGGTTCCGTCGGCAGCGCGTCGTAACCGATATGGCGCGCCACTTCTTCGATGAGATCCACGGGCTTTTTCAAATCGACACGAAAGGAAGGGACCTGCACCGCGATGACGTCATCGTCGACAGGGGTCGTCCGAATTTCGAGCCGCACAAGGAGAGCCGCCGTTTCGTCACGCGTCTGCTGAATACCCAGCAGCTCATTGCAGCGCTTGGTCGACAAGTTGATGACGACCGGCGGCGCCGGCAAGGGATGAACATCAACGGCTTCGCCGATCAGCCTTCCGCCCGCCGTTTCCAAAATCAATTGAGCGGCGCGGTTCAGGGCATAGAGCGCGCCGTGAGGGTCAACGCCGCGTTCGAACCGCCGCGACGATTCGCTGGAGATTCCCAATCGGCCGCACGTTTTGCGGATACCCACCGGCTCAAAGTATGCGCTTTCCAGGAAAACGGCTCGGGTCTCGTCGGAGACTTCAGAATTTTTGCCGCCCATAATGCCCGCCAAGGCGACCGGTCGCTCGCCGTCGCAGATGAGCAGCGTCGCGGAATCCAGCTCGTGTTCCTTGCCGTCCAGGGTTACAAAGCGCTCGCCTTCCTCAGCGAGGCGTACGATGATCTTTTTTCCTTGAATCAGTGCAGCGTCGAAGGCGTGCAGCGGTTGGCCGGTTTCCATCATCACATAATTGGTCACGTCGACGATGTTGTTGATGGAACGGATGCCGACGGCGGCCAGGCGTTCGGCCATTTTCCTCGGCGAGGGCCCGGGCGTTACGCCGTCGATGAATCTGCCGGTATAGCGCGGGCATCGCTGCGGCGCGCGAATTTCGACGTCGATCCTTTGGTTTTCAGCGGCAGGGTCGGCAGTCAATGACGGCAGCGGTCGGCGTAAAGGGCGTCCCAACGCGGCTGCAAGTTCACGGGCCATGCCGATCACGCCGAGGCAATCCGGCCGGTTGGCGGTAACAGAGATATCGAGCATGGTATCCGTTTCGCCCAACAGCACGTCGACATCGGTGCCCGGCACGGCGTCGTTCCCCAGTTCCATCAGGCCGTCGCCGCGTTCCGATAGGCCGAGCTCGGCCTCGGAACAGAGCATGCCCTCGCTGAATACGCCGCGCAGTTCACGAGCTTGAATGGTTATGTTGCCCAAACGTGCGCCGGGAACGGCCAGGGGGTATAGAACGCCCGCTTTAACATTCGGTGCGCCGCAAACGACGGTTCGCTCTCCTCGACCGTCATTCACACGGCATACGCTCAGCTTGTTTGCAGAGGGGTGCGGTTCGACGGAGAGCACGCGAGCGACGACCACGCCGTGGAACTGCCGCTCCAAGCGCCGTATTTCTTCGACCTCCAGTCCGCGCATGGTCAAAAGGTGCGCGACCTGCTCTGCAGGGAGATCAAAGTCGACAAATTCTTTAAGCCAGTTCAGGGTTACTTTCAACTTGCTACCGTCGTCTTTAGAACTGCTCGAGAAACCTTAGGTCGTTTTCGTAAAAGATGCGGATGTCGTTTACACCCAAAAGCAGCATGGCGATTCGTTCCACGCCCATACCGAAGGCGTACCCCGAGTAGACCTCGGGATCAATGTCGACAAAGCCGAACACCGCCGGATTGACCATGCCGGCGCCGGAGATTTCGAGCCAGCCGCTCTGCTTGCAGACGCGGCATCCGCGGCCGCCGCAAAAGATGCAGGTAAAGTCGTATTCGGCGCTCGGTTCGGTAAAAGGGAAATAGCTGGGACGGAAACGGACCTTGATTCCCTTTCCCAACAGCTTTTGGGCGAAGGCCTGAACGACTCCTTTCAGATCGGCGAACGAAACCCCGCGATCGACCACCAGGCCTTCCACCTGATGGAAGATCGGCGAGTGGGTGGCGTCGGGCGTGTCTTTGCGGAAGCAACGCCCGGGCGCAATCATGCGGATGGGCGGCTTTTGGCGTTCCATGGTGCGAATCTGCACCGGCGAGGTGTGCGTGCGCAAAAGCCGCATGTCCGGCAGGTAAAAAGTATCGTGCATGTCGCGCGCCGGATGGTGCGCCGGTACGTTCAGCGCCTCAAAGTTGTAATAGTCCGATTCGATCTCGGGGCCTTCCTCCACGCGGAAGCCCATACCGATAAAGATGCTTTTGATCTCGTCCAAGACCTGCATGAGCGGGTGGAGACTCCCCTGCGGCAAGGGTCGTCCCGGAAGCGTGGGGTCGAAAAAATCGGTCTCGCGTGAGCCTCCTTCCACACGACTCCTCAGTTCGCCGAGCGCGGTTTGAATTTCGTCGCGCAGGGTGTTGAGTTCAGCTCCCAACCGCGGGCGATCTTTGCCGTCCACGGTTCCGATATGTTGAAAGAGCAGCGTGACCTTGCCCCGTCGGCCCAAAAACTGAACGCGCAGGTTCTCGACGTCTGCGGGCGTCGAGGCGCTGCGGCTCAGTTCATCGAACTCGGTCCGTACCTGTTTGGCCGTCTCCAGGATTTTTTCGAGCGATTCGGACATCGTCTTTTAGGCTCGGGCGGAATTGACAATGGCTTCAAAAGCCTTCAGATCGCGCACGGCCAGGTCGGCGAGAATCTTGCGGTCGACAACGATTCCTTTCTTGTTAAGGCCGTCGATGAGCTGTGAATAGGACATGCCGAACATACGCGCGCCGGCGTTGATGCGGGTGATCCACAGCGAACGAAACTCGCGCCTCCGTGCGCGACGGTCACGGTACTGGTATTGAAGTCCCTTTTCGACCTGTTCTTTGGCGGATTTGAACAGACGATGCTTGCCGCCCCAATACCCTTTGGCGGCTTTGAGATATTTCTTCCGACGATGATGGGTCGGAACCGAAGAATGAGCTCTCGGCATTATTCCTCCGTTCGATAAAGGTGATCGGCTGTTAAGCCGTAATCAGTCGTTTTACGCGCTTGACATCGGCGGGTGAAACCAGCGTGTTCTTGCGCAGATTCCGTTTGCGTTTCCGGCTTTTCTTGGTCAAAATGTGACTTGCATAAGCCTTGGAGCGGCGGATTTTACCGGTTCCGGTAAAATGGAAACGTTTCTTTGCCGCGCGGTTAGATTTCATCTTTGGCATTTCGGAGTACCTCTCATTTTTTCGTCAAGTACATGATCAGTTGGCCGCCCTCCATCTTGGCGTCTTTCTCCACTTTGGCAATGTCCTCGAGTTCCTGTTTGAAGCGGCTCATAACCTGCTCGCCGAATTCCTGATGGGCCTTTTCCCGTCCGCGAAACATGACGGTCACCTTGACCCGATCTCCTTCTTCAAGAAACTTGCGCGCATGCTTGACCTTGAAAAGGAAATCGTGTTCGTCGGTCTTGGGCCTCAGGCGGATTTCCTTCGTAACAATGACGTGCTGCTTTTTGCGGCTTTCCTTTTCTTTTTTGGCCAGTTCGTATTTGAACTTGCCGAAATCCATGATCTTGCAGACAGGAGGAACGGCATTGGGCGAAACTTCCACTAAATCCAAACCGGCTTCTTCAGCGCGGCGAAGAGCCTCCGCCCTGCTGATGACCCCGATCTGCCTGCCGTCGGCATCGATGCACCTTACGCTTCTCGCATCGATTTCCTCGTTGACACGAATTTCTTTACCCTTAATTGGTCACCTCCAAATAAAGTTCACCTATCGGTTAAACAGCCGCTTTGCTTTTGATGCTTTCCTGAATGAGCCGAATGAACTCATCCACCGACATGGAACCGAGGTCGCCCTCATGCCGCCGGCGCACGGCAACGTTTCCGGCAGCCGCTTCTTTTTCGCCGACGACCAACATGTAGGGGATTTTCTGTACTTCGGCCTCACGGATTTTGTAGCCGACCTTTTCACTGCGGTCATCTACTTCAGCGCGCAGGCCGCTCTCGACCAACCTGCGAAGCACCTCTGCCGCGTAAGCGTGTTGCCGATCCGTAATCGGCAGCACCACCGCCTGCACCGGCGCCAGCCACACGGGGAAAGCGCCCGCGTAATGCTCGATAAGCACA